>ENA-UOTW01000043-UOTW01000043.1-synthetic-metagenome-genome-assembly--contig:-NODE-43-length-39347-cov-36.324341_pt1 | contig 39347 bp, 38 predicted proteins | sample MGYA00238141_ERZ746978 | MGnify/ENA primary metagenome ERZ746978 (study PRJEB28755, sample SAMN02352454) | synthetic metagenome | study: EMG produced TPA metagenomics assembly of the Artificial... | reverse complement strand
AATCAAATGTTATTACCAATACAACTTTCTTAAGTATACTTTTTGAATTTTTTGCGTTAATAAATTTATTGCCTAAAAGGGTTATTTACTATTAAGGAGTAAAAAATTATATTTTAAAATTTTTCAATTAAATTAGTTGATGATTTCAAAATAAAAAAGAGCTAGGGACGGTTCAGCCTAACTCTCTTTTACAATGGCTATACTGACATAGAATAAAAACTAATCTTTATTAATAGCGTATTTTTTGATATTCAATGTAAACAGGAACATCCCAACAGTTAATAGGACTAGAAAATACAATACGTTATTTACGCCTAAATATTTAATAAAATATCCTGCGAGAAGACTCGCTATAGCAGTAAATATCTTTATGATTAAACCACTAAGACCAGATATTCTAGCAACATAAGCATGAGGCATTTCCTGAATAGTATAAACATTGTAACAAACATTCCATACTCCCCCTAGTATAGCTTTAAATACGAAGAATACAAAATATCCCCATGCCGTAGGAAAAAATATGAAACCAGCAAAAACAAAAATTCGTAATATATTCACACCTATGACTAACTGGCTAAAACTTAACTTTTTAGACAAAGAGTTTGATATTATACTCCCTATTATCCCTCCGACTCCCAATCCAGATAATATATAGCCTGTAATATCAGGCCCTACATTATTAAAGCTCAATTGATATATAATTGTTAAATATAAAATAGGATGTAAGAAATTATTAATAGCTGTCAACATAACCATTCTTAGAAAGAATTTATTCTCTTTTATCCAAATAGCTGCTTCAGAAATACTCTTAATTAAATTCACTGAAGCATTAGAATTCCCATAAGGCATTGATAAATTTAATTGATATAATAAGAGTATAGATAAGAATGATATTAGAAAGGCTAACAAGTAAGGAGCTGACAAGTCAAATGATATAAGAATACCACACAATGTAGGAGCTAAAAGCTGAACCCCTCTTGTTCTAATCTCATACTTACTAATTATTGGTGCTGCATCTTTTCCTGTTAACAAGCTTTTTAGTGCAGCTGGTTCTGTTATTTCTGTTAATGTAGTAAATAAGCCAAATAGAAAAGATATTGGAATTATAAACCAAATAAGAGAGTTACTGCCTTTCATCAAAAACAGAGTCACTATAAAAATGAAAATGATTAATCCTCTAAAAATTTCACTATTCAACAATAATAATTTCTTTTCTTTATTTTCAATTATTGGAGATATGAATATCTTGACTAAAATAACAGGTAAAAAGAAAGCAAAAGTACACCAGCTTGTCTGTACGGCAGAATAACCTAACGCTAAAACAGTTAAAGGAATTGCAATATAGAAAATTTCTACACTTAATAATGTTAAAGCAGAGCTGATAATAAAAATTAAAAAGTTTTTGTTCATTATTGCAATTCCTTAATATTAATAATATAACTTTAGAATTGAGATAGGTTTCTATCTTTCCAACCTCTTAACGCATCTCCATCAATCAGATGAAATTCATCATCCACATCTTGCTGAATCATGTGTGATGCAATAGTTAAAATATCATATATATCCATATTGATTTTTCTTAATGGTATATAAATATCATTCCACCCTACAAATATTCCATTATCAAAAGCGCTTTTTAACTCTAATAATCCTGGTGTAGTATTATAATCTGGGTGTTCTAATACTTTTTCCCAACATTCATCCACATTAAAGGATGTTTTAGGATGTTGCTTTTCCAAAGAACTTATCATCACGGACAGCTCTTCATTCTTAATACCATAATCCTCATTTATTAAATCTTTATATATTTGCAGCCTTTCTTCTCTATTAAACACGATGCCAATTTCTCTAACAATATCTGCTGGCTCATCAGATATATGAAAAAATCTTATTACACCATTAGGGATTTTTATAATACTGCGAAGAGAATCTTTACTTCTTAATCTTTCTTCTGAAGCACCTTTTAAACGATGTAATCTAGCACTAGCTGGCATATCCAAATTAGATGAAATATCTTCAAAAACCATAAAGAGAGCGTCACCTAAACAATATAAATTATCAGCCAGCTCCATTCTATCAATTGTTGCTTCGCTATATTGATAACGCCAAACTTCTCTTATTTTAAATTTATTAAATTTTGTAATATATGCAGATTTAAGCTTAAAATCATATTTTTCTATAAGCTCTACAATTGATTTTTTTTTATCTGTTGCAAAAACTTCAGTCTTAAAAACTACTACAGCGGTCCGAACTAATTTATTAAGAAGTTGATCACCTGCTATGGAATAACCATCAAACCAACTTTCTCTAAAATATGTTTCCGTATTAAAATATCTCTTTTTTGAACCAAAAATTGTTAAAAATCTCCACTCTTTATTAGTCGGAATTTGATTTGATCTAATTGCCATAATAATCTCCTTTATTCTCAATGCAATGACTTCTAAAAAGATTAGATATAATCGGATCAATAGCACGAGTACTCCACTCAATATGCCACTGTACCCCATAAATAAATTTAGAATTTTTATGCCTAATGGCTTCAATAACACCATCATCGGCTGCTATTGCTTCAATAAGCAAATCCTTTCCTAACACTGAAATACCTTGCCCATGTAGTGAATTGACTAATACATTAGATGATATAGATTGATTTGAATGGTAGTGAAGAATAGAATTTGGTGAAATAATGATTTTATGAGCAGGTTGATATCGCTCTACCATTGATTTAGATTTATCTGATCTATGGTCCCTCATTCCACTAACTTTATGAATCTCTTGATAAAGCTCTCCTCCAAAAAATACATTAATTTCTTGTAATCCTCGGCATATTCCTAATAGTGGTTTATCCATTTTACAAGCAATTTCAATTAATTTCATTGCTGTATAATCTCTATTAATATCCTTATATCCAATAATTTCTATTTCTTTAAAACTTTCATTTTTTCTCCTTAAACAAATATTAGAAGGAGAACCTGTCAAAAGAATGCCATCAACTTTTTTCAGAATTTCTTCTATTAGTCTATCATCACTTTTATTGAAAATTGCAGGAATTAACAGCGGTATTGCCTCTAATTCATTCTTGACATACTCTACATAACTCTTAAATACTAAATGGTGTATATCTGAATCATCATCTATTCTTCTAGCACAACATATAACTCCAATAGTAGGTTTTATATTCATAAACTTTTACCTTCTAACAAATCTTTTGTTTTAAAGTGTAATAAAAGTTCATATGCTTTTTTACGATATTCAACTTCGTATATCTCATATGGCTTTGAAAGTAAATTAATTCTTTCATTTAGCCAATCCAGAACATATTTTCGATTAGGGAAAATCTGATTTGAATTATTTTCGAAAAATTTTGCTGATAGCTGATATATTTCATCAATAAAATCTAATGAATCTAAAATGTATTCATTAATATTGTTTCTGTCAGAAATATAAACCACACAAAGAGAGAATAATTGCAGCAAAAATATTAAAAAATGAACTAGACTTAAGACAATTAAAATTTTTATTAAACTTCATCTTATTCACTCAAAGTAAAGAGTATAGTAACACAACTATACTCTCTTACATTAATGGTAATTTACTTCAACACCACCCTAGCATTCCTAAACAATCTCATCCATGCCCCATCTTCACTCCAATTTTCTGGATGCCATGAGTTAGAAACCGTGCGGAATACACGCTCTGGGTGTGGCATCATGATCGCAACACGGCCGTCTTGGTTAGACAATGCGGTGATGCCTTCTACCGAGCCGTTCGGGTTGGCTGGGTAGATTTCCGTTGGGTTGAGGTTGTTGTCGATGTATTGTGCCACGATTAAGTTTTGATCTTTTAACATCTGTAACTGTTGATCGTGTTTAAACTCGACACGTCCTTCACCATGCGACACCGCAATTGGCATATGTGAACCCGCCATGCCTTGGAACCAGAGTGAATTTGTCTCATTAATACGCACTAATGCCGCACGGGCTTCGAAACGCTCGGATTTATTACGCACGAAACGTGGCCAAGCTTCTGTACCCGGGATAATTTCAGCAAGGTTAGAAACCATTTGGCAACCATTACACACCCCTAAGGTGAGAGTGTTTGGATTAGCAAAGAATTCGCTAAATTGATCACGCAACATTGGGTTAAATAAGATCGATTTTGCCCAACCGCCACCCGCGCCAAGCACATCTCCATAAGAGAAACCACCACAGGCTACCAACGCATTGAAGTCTTTTAAGTGGTGGCGTGCATTGTGTAAATCGCTCATATGCACGTCAATGGCGTCAAAGCCTGCACGGTCAAAGGCAGCTGCCATTTCGTAATGGCTGTTAACCCCTTGTTCACGTAAGATTGCAATGCGCGGTTTCTTGCCTGTGGCAATGTAAGGCGCGGCGATATCTTCGTTAATGTCGTAGGTTAAATGGGCGGAGAAACCTTTGTTTTCTGGATCTTTTTTCGCTGCAAACTCTTGGTCGGCACATTCTGGATTGTCACGTAAACGTTGCATTTGGTGGGTTAATTCCGCCCAAATACCACGCAATTCAGAACGTTTTTGGCTGAATAATAATTTGGTACCACGAAAAATTTCGATACGATCTTCTGTGGTCACTTCCCCTAACTCTTTGGTTAAATGGATTAAATCATGTTGTGATAACACATCACGTACATAGCTTAAATCGCTCTCACGCACTTGAATCACCGCGCCTAATTCTTCATTGAATAATACTTCAAGATCATTATCGCCTAAGGCACTGATATGGATCGATAAACCACAGTTACCCGCAAACGCCATTTCGGCAAGGATGGCAATTAAACCGCCGTCTGAACGGTCGTGGTAAGCTAAGAGTTTTTGCTCTGCTACCAAGGCTTGCATGGCATTGAAGAAGTTTTTCAAGTTTTCAACGTTCACCACATCCGCAGGTTTATTACCAAGTTGTTTATACACTTGTGCAAGTGCGGTCGCACCTAAGCGATTTTTGCCTTCGCCTAAGTCAATTAATAATAAGCGACTGTGTCCTTTGTCGGTGCGTAATTGTGGCGTGACTGTTTTGCGTACATCTTCCACACGTGCAAAGGCACTAATCACTAAAGATAATGGTGCCGTCACAGTTTTTTGTTCACCGTTTTCGTGCCACGTGGTTTTCATTGACATGGAGTCCTTGCCCACAGGAATGGTTAAGCCAAGTTGTGGACAAAGCTCTTCACCGACGGCTTTCACCGCTTGATATAAGCCTGCATCTTCGCCTTCGTGACCTGCCGCTGACATCCAGTTCGCTGATAATTTAATACGTTTAATATCACCAATGTTCGTTGCTGCAATATTGGTTATCGATTCTGCTACCGCTAAACGCGCAGACGCGGCAAAATCTAATAATGCCACAGGCGCACGTTCACCCATTGACATAGCTTCACCGTGATAGCTGTCTAAACTTGCTGTAGTGACTGCACAGTCTGCCACAGGAATTTGCCATGGACCGACCATTTGGTCCTGTGCCACCATACCGGCCACAGAACGGTCACCAATGGTAATTAAGAAGGTTTTTTCTGCCACCACAGGTAAGCGTAACACACGGTGAAACGCTTCTTTTAAGTCAATTTGAGAGTGATCTAAAGCGCTACCCTCTACCGTTTTTGATCTCACATCACGGGTCATTTTTGGCGTTTTACCCAACAACACATTCATCGGTAAATCGATTGGGTTATTGTCGAAATGATCATCGTGTAAGGTTAAATGCTCTTGCTCGGTGGCTTCACCAATCACCGCAAAGGGCGCACGTTCACGTTCACAAAGTGCGGTAAATAATTCGAGTTTTTCTGGCGCAACTGCTAACACATAACGTTCTTGCGATTCGTTACACCAAATTTCTAATGGGCTCATACCACGCTCATCACTTAAGATCTTGCGTAGTTCAAATTTCCCGCCACGACCGCCATCATGTACGAGTTCTGGCATCGCATTGGATAAACCACCTGCCCCCACATCGTGAATAAAGAGAATTGGGTTGTCCTCACCTAACTGCCAGCAACGGTCGATCACTTCTTGGCAACGACGTTCCATTTCTGGGTTATCCCGTTGTACCGAGGCAAAATCTAAATCTTCTTTTGATTTACCAGAAGCCATAGAAGAAGCTGCCCCACCGCCTAAACCGATGTTCATGGCAGGTCCACCTAATACAATCAGTTTTGCCCCGACAGGAATTTCGCCTTTTTGTACATGTTCTGCACGGATATTGCCAATCCCACCCGCTAACATGATCGGTTTATGGTAACCACGTACTTCTTCACCCGCAAAGCTATTGACTTTTTCTTCATAAGTACGGAAATAACCTAATAACGCAGGGCGACCAAATTCATTGTTAAATGCTGCACCGCCTAAAGGTCCTTCGATCATAATATCGAGTGCTGAAGCAATACGATTGGGTTTCGACACTGGATTTTCCCAAGGTTGTTCAAAACCTGGAATCACTAAGTTAGACACCGAGAAGCCCACTAAACCGGCTTTTGGTTTCGCACCACGACCGGTTGCGCCCTCATCACGGATCTCACCACCAGAGCCAGTTGCAGCACCTGGGAAGGGCGAAATCGCAGTTGGGTGGTTGTGAGTTTCCACTTTCATTAAGATATGCGCATCTTCATTGTGATAGCGATATTGCCCATCTTGATCCGGGAAGAATCGTCCCACTTTTGAACCTTCCATCACCGCCGCGTTATCTTTATAGGCTGAAAGTACGTGATCTGGGGTTTTCTCAAAGGTATTTTTAATCATTTTAAACAAGGATTTTTCTTGTTTTTCGCCATCAATGATCCAATCCGCATTAAAAATTTTATGACGGCAGTGTTCAGAGTTTGCCTGTGCGAACATATACAGTTCAATGTCATTTGGGTTGCGACCTAGTGCGGTGAAATTTTCGACTAAATAATCAATTTCATCTTCTGCGAGCGCCAGACCTAATTCCACGTTTGCATTTTCTAACGCTTGACGCCCACCGCTCAAAATATCAATAGTAGTAAATGGTTTTGGTGCTTGTTGGTCGAACAGCACTTTGGCTTCTTCAGGGGTATGAATGATACCTTCTAACATTCGGTCATGAATGTGTGAAACCAAGCGTTGTTGCTCTTCAGACGATAACATGCGGTCAAATTCAAAATAAAATGCTAATCCACGCTCTAAACGATTCACTTTGTTTAAGCCACAGTTGTGCGCAATATCGGTTGCTTTAGATGACCAAGATGAAATAGTGCCAATACGCGGAATCACGATAAAACAGTGACCAACAGGATCATGCTCTGCAAGAGTGGGGCCATAGTGTAATAGTTGGTCTAATTTTACGCTTTCATCTTCTGTTAAGGTTTCAGATAAGTCAGCAAAATGAATATATTCCGCATAACACGCGCTCACGGGAAGATTGGCTTTTTGAAAACGCACAGCAAGTTGATTTAAACGAAACTCAGAAAGTGCGGGAGAACCACGAAAAATTTGTAACATAGGATTAGCCCTGTTTAGTTAAATAATTAAAACGAAAAACGGGGCTATTATAAAGGGAAATCAGAAAAAACGAAAACGTTTGCGTTGATATTTACACTTTGATTTTTTTGCAATCTGAGGCATAAAATCATTGTTTTGAAAAAGAAAGGAAATGAAAATTAAAAAGGCGAACCTAAGTCCGCCCTTCTATAACCAAAACTAGTTTAAATACTACAATGGTCCGTTAACCCATACCGTACTTTTTTAATTTCTTACGTAAAGTGCCACGGTTAATCCCTAACATTGTCGCTGCACGAGTTTGATTTCCACGTGTATATTGCATAACCATATCTAACATAGGATGCTCAACTTCTGCTAATACTAATTCATAAAGCTCATTGACATCTTGGCCATCTAACTGCGACAAATAATTTCTCAATGCTTGTTTCACAGAATCACGCAATGGTTTATTTGTGACTTGATATTGTGAATTTAACACTGATACAGTTAGTGCATCAGCAGGATTACGTTGTTGTTCTAACATTTTTTTCTTTATCCATCAGAATCAAATTAAAAAAACCTTCTAAAGCAATTAATTGTTCTTTGGGATCAGTAATTGCATTAAAAGCCTGTCTAAAAACGGGATTAGGTTGGATTCCCTGTAAATACCAAGCAACGTGTTTACGTGCAATACGACATCCTTTCTCCGCATCATAAAATTGATGCAGTTCTTGGATATGCTGTAAAATCACATTACATTTCTCGTTTAAACTTGGCTCTAAAACAATAGGGTCTTTTTCAATTAAGCTTTCCATAACTCGGAAAAGCCACGGATTGCCTAATGAACCACGTCCGATCATTATTGCATCTGCGTTGGTATAATCAAGAACATACTTTGCTTTTTCAGCGGAAGTAATATCGCCATTGGCAATAATCGGAATAGAAAGTTGCTCTTTGACCGCCTTGATATTGTCATATTCAGCCTCCCCCTCAAACATACAACTCCTTGTTCTTCCGTGGATGGTCAGTGCTTGAATACCACATTGCTCTGCAATTTTAGCGATTTCTAAACAATTTCGGTTGTCTTTATCCCAGCCTGTTCTTATCTTTAATGTCACTGGTACAGTAACAGATTTCACAACTTTATTAAGAATTTGTTTGACCAAACCAGGATATTGTAACAGCGCAGAGCCCGCCATTTTACGATTCACTTTTTTGGCTGGGCAGCCCATATTGATATCAATAATTTCTGCCCCATATTCTACATTGATTTGAGCAGCTTTCGCCATCTCATCGGGATCACAACCAGCTATTTGCACAGCATTAATTCCTGCTTCTTGATGATGAGCCAAGCGCAGTTTCGATTTTTCGGTATGCCAGACTTGCGGATTCGTTGACATCATTTCAGAAAAAGTTAAACCTGCCCCATAATGAGTGCAGATTCGCCGAAATGGTTGGTCAGTGATGCCAGCCATAGGAGCAAGAAAAATGCGATTTTTAAGCTGATAAGAACCTATCCGTACTGTCATTACTCCTTTAACATCCAAATCCTATTTTATCGGTTAAACATACCCGGACCGATAAGAGACACTATAATACGCACTTTTAAGCCATTTGGAAAGCATATTTTTTATACACAAAGTGCTTTTTGAACATTTTTTGATTTATATTAAGAAAGCAAACAGTTTCCTGCTCAAAAATTATTTAACAATCGTTTATTTATTGTCCAATCCACTCCATTTGCTCATAAAATAAGCAAAATAATTTTTCTCGCTTTTATATTTCCGCTAAATGACGCGGTTTCTCTATTGCAATTTTCCCGTAATACGGCACCATTCTTCGCGTTCTTCTACGGGTTCAAGAACAAAAGATTGCGCGTAGGCATCACAAACGGACGATGCTTGAGTTGCTAAAATGCCTGATAGCCCTAGAACACCATTTGGTTTCACTAATTGGCGAATCACTGGATAAAGTTCTTTTAATGGTCCTGCAAGAATATTGGCTACCACCACATCTGCTTTTAGATCAGCCGGCTTATCTTCAGATAAGAATAATTGCAGTCTGTCGGCTACGCCATTTTGCTCCGCATTATTACGGCTGGCTAAAATCGCTTGTGGATCAATATCAATGCCCACCGCACTTTTCGCGCCCAGTTTTAGGGCGGCAATCGCTAAAATGCCCGAACCGCAACCAAAATCAATCACGGTTTTATCTTGTAAATCAAGGCTATCTAACCATTCTAAACACAATGCAGTCGTTGGATGAGTACCTGTACCAAACGCCAAACCAGGATCGAGCATTACATTGGTAGCGTTTTCATCTGGTACCTCACGCCAACTTGGACAAATCCATAAACGTTTACCAAATCGCATAGGATGAAAGTTATCCATCCATTCTCTCTCCCAATCTTTATCTTCGATTTGTTCAATTTTATATACAGAACTTTCAACGAGATATTGCGCTTCTTTGAGTAAATCCACAATCTGTTGCATGTCTGTTTCTGCATCAAATAACGCCACCACATCCGTATTCCCCCACAAACGAGTTTCCCCTGGAAGCGGTTCAAAAATAGGAGTATCTTGGCTGTCCATAAATGTCACCGACACCGCACCAATTTCGGCTAAGTAATCGCTCATCTGTTCTGCTTGTGTATTAGTACTATTAATACGAATTTGGATCCAAGCCATAATCAATTTTCCTCAATCTGTTAATAAAATCATAACCTGTCGTGTATTGTATCGTGTCACGACACATTGTTGCAGGTTTTTACGCAAAATAATAAGGGCAGACACTCAGGTCTGCCCTCAAATCATGTCATGGTAATGTCACTTAGTGCTGAATCTTACGCTCACCGTATTGGTTACCAATTAGGAAAGCGATCAAACCAAATAATAAAGCAGGCACAATCGCATGGAAATCCAATAATTTAATTGAAGCCGCAGTTAAGGTCACATAAGAGCCCAAACCAACTATCATGGAACATACCGCACCATATGCATTCGCTTTCTGCCAATATAAGCCTAGCAACATCACCCATAAGAACGTTGTTTCTAATCCCCCTAAGGCAAATAAGTTTAACCAAATCAGCATATCAGGCGGATTTAATGTCGCGACAGTGACTAAAACCGTCATGAATAATGTAGCGACTGTCGATAAAATTTTGACCCGTCGCTCATTACGAATTTGCTCAGGTTTAAAACGTAGATATAAATCTTTAATTAACGTCGAAGAAGCTTGAATAAGCATCGAGTCAATAGATGACATAATAGCTGCCATCGGTGCCGCTAAGAAAATTCCAGCAACCACAGGTGGAAGCACTTGAATCATCAAGGTTGGAATAATTTTATCCGTAACTGATAATTCTGGTACCACCGCTCGTCCTAGTGCGCCAGCTAAATGCATCCCCAACATTAATAAGGCAATTACCACAGTACCAATCACAATTCCACTATGTAATGCTTTACTGGTTTTATATGACATCGCGCGGATAACCGTATGTGGAAGCCCTAACAATCCAAAACACACCAACACCCAGAAAGACGCCATAAAAGTAAAATCAAGCGGTCTTGCTTCAATGCCATAAGGTGTAATCAAACGTGGATCAATCGTTTCTAATGTATCTATGATTTGACTGACTCCGCCACCTGCATAAATCACACCAAATAACAGTAGGAACGTACCGATCATCATGATGAGACCTTGAATCGTGTCCGTTAATACTACCGCTCTAAAGCCACCAATGAAGGTATAGATTCCCACAGTTGTGGCAAAAATTAGTACAGAAAGACGGTAGTCAATATTCAATGTGGTTTCTAATAAACGTCCAACACCAATGAATTGTACTGCCATCATAATAAAGAAGGAAAATAACAAGGATAAACTGGCTAACAACACAATGGTTGGGCTTTTATAGCGAGAAAATAAAATGTCATTAATGGTTAAACTTTTATGTTCTCTTACCCACATGGCAAATTTTTTCCCCAATACGCCAAGGGTAAAAAGCACCACTGGGACTTGAATCATCGCCAATAAAACCCAGCCTAAACCAAATTTATACGCGGCACCCGGTCCACCAATAAATGAACTCGCCCCTACATAAGTTGCAGCCGTCGTCATCGCCAACACAAAACCAGACATAGAGCGATTTCCAACATAATATTCACTTAAAAAGCTCCCCTTTTGTCGTTTAGCATAGGCATAATAAGCCACTGCAAACACAAAGCATAAATACAGGAATAAAGGAATAAGAATGCTATAGTTCATTTTCATTGTCCTCTAAATCGATATCACAAAAGACAAATTTAATACAAATATAAATGATAGCTGTGAAGAGGATTGGCAAATAAAAGCAGGAAAATTCAAACCAGAGTGGGAAGTCAAAAAATCCTTTTGTATTTGGTAATCCATAGGCAAAAACACACCAACCAACCATATATAAAATGGTTAACCCAAACGCCCATAGCGCTTCTTTTGTTGCTTGCTTATAGCGGGAATTAAGATTCATTTTATAAATTCCTTGTAAAACTGATATAAGAAAAGTAGATAAATCCACTTTTCTCGTTCCTTCGTTAAGTGACAGATTTTAATTAGTCACGCATGCCAAGTTTTTTCTCTAGGTAATGGATATTCGTGCCACCCTGTTGAAAATTTTCATCTGCCAGAATCAATTCGTGCAGAGGAATATTGGTTTTAATACCGGTTAAAATCGTTTCACTCAGTGCATTTTGCATACGACGAATCGCGACTTCACGAGTATCACCATAAGTAATCAATTTTGCAATCATTGAATCATAATGTGGTGGGACGGTATAACCCGCATAAACATGTGAATCCCAACGCACACCTAATCCACCCGGAGAGTGTAAATGATCCACCTTACCCGGTGAAGGCAAGAAGGATTTAGGATCTTCTGCATTAATACGGCATTCAATCGCATGGCCACGCACTTTCACATCTTCTTGCTTAATGGAGATCGGCAATCCGGCTGCGATACGCAATTGTTCTTTCACCAAGTCCACACCCGTGATCATTTCTGTGACTGGATGTTCTACTTGAATACGGGTATTCATCTCAATGAAATAGAACTCCCCATTTTCATACAAGAACTCAAACGTACCTGCCCCACGATAACCAATTTCTACGCATGCTTTGGCACAACGTTCACCAATATCACGACGAACTTCATCGGAAATACCCGGTGCTGGGGCTTCTTCTACCACTTTTTGGTGGCGACGTTGCATTGAGCAATCGCGCTCCGCTAAATAAATGGCATTACCATGGGTATCGGCTAAGACTTGAATTTCAATATGACGTGGATTTTCTAGGTATTTTTCCATATACACCATATCGTTATTAAAAGCCGCTTTTGCTTCTGCTTTGGTCATCGCGATAGATTCTTCTAAAGAGGCCTCATCACGCACTACACGCATACCACGACCGCCACCGCCACCTGAAGCTTTAATAATCACAGGGTAACCAATACGTTTGGCGATTTCTTTATTTTTTGCCATATCGCTACCCACAGGACCATCAGAGCCCGGTACACAAGGTACACCTGATTTCTTCATTGCTTCAATCGCAGAAACTTTGTCACCCATTAAACGGATCACGTCTGCAGTGGGACCAATAAAAATAAATCCAGAACGTTCAACTTGCTCCGCAAAATCTGCATTTTCAGATAAAAAACCATAACCAGGGTGAATGGCATCTGCGCCTGTTACTTCAGCCGCTGCAATGATAGCCGGAATATTAAGATAACTTTTCGTTGAAGGCGCAGGACCAATACAAACAGTTTCATCTGCAAGTAAAACATGTTTCAATTCACGGTCTGCTGTGGAATGCACCGCAACAGTTTTTATGCCTAATTCTTTGCAAGCACGCAAAATACGTAGCGCAATTTCACCACGATTGGCAATAACCACTTTCTCTAACATAAGAAAATTCCACTTTGTAAGTAAATAGTGAGCTCACTATCTAGCAATAGATTGATATGAAAAATAAGCGATATCACATCGCTTATTACAAATTTAGTTGATTATTCAATGATGATAAGTTTTTGATCAAACTCAACGGCTTCACCGTCATTGACTAAGATTGCCTTCACCACGCCGGCTTTATCTGCTTCAATACGGTTCATCATTTTCATCGCTTCAACGATACAAAGTGCATCACCCACTTTTACTGCCTGCCCAATTTCAACAAATGGTTTGGCTTCTGGACTTGGACTACGATAAAAGGTCCCTACCATTGGTGAACGAATAAAGTGACCAGACACTTCTTCTGCATTGACTGGCGCAGCTGGCGCCGATACGGCTGGTGCAGTAGGGGCTGCAACTGGTGCTGGAGCAGCTTGTACAGGTAGGCTATATTGCACCGCACTTGGTGCAGCTGAACCACGATTAATACGAACGGATTCTTCCCCTTCAGAAATTTCCAATTCCATAATGCCCGATTCTTCTACTAATTCGATCAGCTTTTTAATTTTACGAATGTCCATAATCTATGTCCTAACATATTATTTCTTAACGACCCTTTAGCTATCAAACCACGATAGTTAAAGTGCCAACTGGTTAATTCTACATCTCGTGCGAGAGATTACCTGAAAATCGACAACTTTGCGATAAAATTCTGTCAATTTCTTTAATTTATGCCTATTTTTTCAGGAAACTGACCGCAAACTGTAGCGCAAATTCATACCCTTTTGCGCCTAAACCGCAAATCACACCTTCTGCCACATCACTAAAATAAGAGTGATGACGGAAAGGTTCACGTTTATGCACATTCGATAAATGCACTTCCACAAACGGAATCGCCACAGCCAAAAGCGCATCGCGTAGTGCCACACTGGTGTGAGTAAATGCCGCAGGATTGATAATAATAAAATCAATCTGTTGAAAACTTTGGTGAATTTTCTCAATTAATTTTTCTTCACTGTTTGCTTGGAAACAACTCAATTCAACAGCATATTGTTGTGCCAATGACTGTAAATCTTGCTCAATGGTTTTTAAAGACAGGCTGCCATAATGGGTCGGCTCTCTTACACCTAACATATTTAAGTTCGGTCCATTTAACAGCAAAATTCGTTTTGGTTGCGACATAATGCCTTCCTCATTAAAAGTTGAGAATTATAACTATTTTTTCTGAAATAACAGCCTTTTTTTGGTCTTATCAGTCCAGCTTAATGGGAACAATATATTCTGAATCTAAGTCAATCAGTGGTAACGTTGAGCTTGGCCACGGGCGTATCACTTGGTAATCCATCAAATCTAGCGTATCCAGTCCCGGCACCGTATTTGGGGTATATTGTTGCGCAAGACGTGCTAATTGCGTTAAACCTAGGCTACTTTCAATGGAAGAACTGATTACCGCTTGTATTCCATGCGCATGTGCTTGCTTAATCAATTCAACACAGCGTTGTATAGAACCCACTAACGTTGGCTTGATCACAATGGCTTTCACTTGAGGCGTAAAAAAGTGCGGTGGATTTTGTTGAAATTCTGCGTCACGTACTGTTTCATCCCAGGCTATCGCAATACCGGTTTCTTCCGCAAATTGCAGGCTTTCTGCTGGCGTTTTACACGGTTCTTCTAAAAATTGAATGCGTGCACGATGTTCTGGTTTGACATATTTCGCAAACATCTGTGCTTTGCTCGGCGTCCAACTGCGGTTCGCATCAAGGCGTAAATGTAAATCAGGAATGGCTTCAAGGAGCATATCCGCAATTAGCCCATCGCGATTAGCTTCATACATCCCCACTTTAATTTTGGCGACTTTTTCACCTTGCATTTGGTTGAGGGGATCATATAACTCATCAGGATCACCATAACAAAGTGGTGCCACTTGATAATTGCCTTCTTCATGTAGTAACCCCTTCATTTCCGCTAACGCACAGCTTAAACCGAATGCCACAGAAGGAAATAAATGCTCTAAAGGCAATTTTCCGGCTGAAGCATCACTGGCAGACCATTCCTCTAACCATGCTAATGCTTGTTCACGCGCCTGCTCTAAAGTTTCTTGGCTAAACTCAGGTAGGGGGGCAATCTCCCCCCAACCTTGTGCATCATCACAGCAAACTTGCACTAGCAACCCTTCACGCTTTTTTAAGAAACGATTGCGTAAAATGAGTTGGCTATCGACGGGAATACTGTATTGATATAACTTAAATTTTCTTATCATGGTCATTTTTCACATATTTTTGTTGCATCGTCATAACGTCCACCATAATCTAAACAACGGTCTTTCGGATCAAGCGTTAACAGCGCCATACCGACAAAAAATACCGCGACAGCGAAGACAAAGAGCGACAATACCGCTATCACACCTTTAAAGAGGACTTTCTTCCAAGAAAACATAGACATCTTCCTTATGTATTTACTTCATGTTAAACAATGCAGTTCACTCGCAACAAGCTCACCACTTACAACAATACTTGGATCAGGGATTACGTTTAAATTTACTGAAGTCAGGCGCACGTTTTTCATTAAACGCATTGCGCCCTTCTTGGCCTTCTTCTGTCATATAGAATAACATCGTCGCATTGCCCGCTAACTCTTGTAAGCCCGCTTGTCCATCACAGTCTGCATTTAATGCAGCTTTTAAACAACGTAATGCAATTGGACTATTACGCAACATTTCACGGCACCAACGCACGGTTTCTTTTTCTAACTCCGCGTAAGGCACGACTGTATTCACTAACCCCATTTCCAAGGCTTCTTTGGCGTCATATTGACGACATAAGAACCAAATTTCACGCGCTTTTTTCTGACCAACGATACGCGCCATATAACTTGCGCCCCAACCACCGTCAAAGGAACCCACTTTAGGTCCTGTTTGACCAAAAATCGCATTGTCTGCTGCAATGGTTAAATCACAAATCATATGTAATACATGCCCACCACCAATCGCATAACCTGCCACCATAGCGACCACTGGTTTTGGACAAGTACGAATATCACGTTGAAAATCCAATACATTTAAATGATGTACACCGCTATCATCTTGATAACCGCCATAATCGCCACGCACTTTTTGATCGCCCCCAGAACAAAACGCTTTTTCACCTTGCCCCGTTAATACAATCACACCAATTTGTTCATCAAAACGCGCATCAGCAAAGGCTTGAATCATTTCTTTCACGGTTTGGGGACGAAATGCGTTACGTACTTCAGGGCGATTAATGGTAATTTTCGCAATCCCATCAAGCGATTTATGATAAAGAATATCGGTATACCCTTCACTGTGGTCTTGCCATTCAATCGGCGCATAAAGTACGTCATCTTTTGGATTTTGCATGATAAATTCCTTAAATTTGAGTTCTCTTGTTCTAAAAAGTTCGTCCATTATAGCGGATGTTTTATCAATCGGTGATAAATTCTTAGCTCTGCCTATTGCATTGGGCAAACTTAGCGCACCGAATGGAATAATTGGTTATGTTTTTCGCGTAATTGTTCTCTCTCTGCCGGCAACGCTAACGCTTGTTCTGCCCTTGCCAATGCTTGCTCTGCCATAAGTAAGGCGGAATTTGAAACGGCTTTTTCTGGTACATTACGCCAAATACTGGCGAGCACTTTTTGCATCACCAAGTTGACCTCTAAAATCCCTGCGCCATCACGGGAAATAGGGGCAAAGGCATCACGTATCCATTCTGCACAATCTAATTGAGCGATAGATAACCGATCATATTCCACCATATGTGCTTCTGATTGGGGTTCAGACTCTTGTACAAACAAATTCATCATGATTGCCATAATATTAATCGCCGTTCCCGGATCATTCACCGCGGGGGAAAGAGCACGTTGCGCAGCTTCACTTAAGACAATAAAGCCCCAGTTAGGATCTTGCTCATACGTCCGTCCTTTTGCTAACACAAAATACTGACGCAATATTTCTTCTTCAACGTCCTGTTCAGTTTCTAACGCACAAATCACTGTATCCGGTGAAATCAGTTCACCAGGTCGAACATAAATATGAATATACCCCTTAAGTGCGTGCGCTTTTTTTTGTAGCCCTTGCATATCAATATGAGTTAAATAGCCACTTTTTCTTGCCTCAATTTTTTTTGCCACTGAACTGAGCTGTCGTGTTGATACCGCGTTCATCTGAGGACAGTGACGGTATTGCTGCAACGCGTTGCCTGTCACTTGTTCAATTTTTTCTAACGTATTCCCCAAACGTCCGAGTTGGGATAAGGTATAAACCCAACGGATTAGAGTAATAATTAAATACAACAGAACGGCTACCGTACTAATAAATAAAATAAAACGTCCATTTTGTGCGTAAAACGCCATACCTAACGCCGTTTTGGCAATAATGGCGTAAATAAAAGCGCAAATAAAACTGGTAATCGCAGTGCGTGTGGTACTGTCCCCCATCACCAAATCCGTGGCTCGTGGGGTTGCCCCATTCGAGGCAGAGGCAAACGCCGCCACCATAATCGACAACGAAAACGTCGTCACCGCTAACATACTGGAAGCAATCACATTTAATAAACTTTCTAATGTTTCTTGCTTAATATCCGGTAAACTTGCCACCTCTAACGTTCTTGCCCCTAAACGGAGCGAAAGCACAAAAATCACGGTGAGCAATGCCCAGCTCGCAGCGCTAACCCATAATTTATTACTTGGTTTTTTTAATACCAATAACCATTGATATAGCATTCCACAGGCTCCCTACACTTAACTTTAAAATACGTTCAAGTCTAACCAAAATAGGGAAAAAAGTAAGTACGCCAGATCACATTTAAAAACAAAAAATTGCGAAAAAACTACCGCACTTTAACACGCGTCACATAACCAATCCGCATTTTTATTTTTCTGTTTTTCTCGCAAAATGAAAAATCAAGTCAAACAGAGATTATTCTTTATCCCGCTTTGACTTTCCCCTATAATAAGGCGTATTTTTCTCTCTCTTTTTCAACTTATTTTATAAAGACATTATCATGACAAAATTTAATGTAAAAACCTTCCAAGGCATGATCCTTGCCTTACAAGATTACTGGGCAAACCAAGGTTGTGTCATCGTTCAACCCTTTGATATGGAAGTAGGTGCTGGCACATCGCACCCAATGACTTGCTTAAAAGCTTTAGGTCCTGAGCCAATGGCAGCAGCCTATGTTCAGCCATCACGCCGACCAACAGACGGTCGCTACGGCGAAAACCCAAACCGTTTACAGCACTACTACCAATTCCAAGTGGTAATCAAACCGTCACCAGATAATATTCAAGAATTGTATTTAGACAGCTTAAAAATGCTCGGTTTTGATCCAACCCAAAACGATATTCGTTTCGTGGAAGATAACTGGGAAAACCCAACGTTAGGTGCATGGGGCTTAGGCTGGGAAGTGTGGCTAAACGGCATGGAAGTGACCCAATTTACCTATTTCCAACAAGTGGGCGGTTTAGAATGTAAACCGGTGACTGGCGAAATTACTTACGGTTTAGAGCGTTTAGCCATGTACATTCAAGGTGTGGACAGCGTGTACGACCTCGTTTGGTCTGACGGTCCATTAGGCAAAACTACTTATGGCGATGTGTTCCACCAAAACGAAGTAGAACAATCGACCTACAACTTTGAATACGCCAATACTGACTTTTTATTCTACTGTTTCGATCAATACGAAAAAGAAGCCAGCGAATTATTAGCCTTAGAAAAACCGTTGCCATTACCGGCTTACGAACGCATTTTAAAAGCAGCACATAGCTTTAACTTGCTCGATGCACGCAAAGCGATTTCCGTGACCGAACGCCAACGTTATATCTTACGCATTCGTGCGTTAACCAAAGGCGTGGCGGAAGCTTACTATGCAAGCCGTGAAGCATTGGGGTTCCCGGGTTGTAAATAAAGTGCGGTTCATTTTTCAGGTATTTTTACGATGAGCAACCCGGTTTTATTCTTCGCTAACCTCTGCCCTGATACGGCGCCATTTGTGGCAGAATTAACGCGCTTAGAAGTGGACTATGAAAGCGTAGAAATCATGTCATCTATGGCAAATTTCAAACGTTTTTTAACACTGCGTGATCAGCATCCTGCTTTCGAGCAAGCGAAAGAGAATGGCTATATTGGCATTCCGGCATTGTTATGGGCAGACGAGCAAGTGGTTCTCGATATTAACCAGTTAAAAGACATTTTCGGCTAACAAGTAAGGAGCAAAAAATGAAACTCTGGCATTCCAACACCAGTCCTTATGTACGCAAAGTGATGGCGGTGATTAAACATCATCAGCTTGAGGATCAAATTGAATTACACACCATTCAATCTTCTTTTGATCCTAATTCACCGCACAATCAAGATAATCCGCTTGGGCGTGTGCCTGCATTACAACTGGATAACGGTGAATGGCTGTATAACAGTCATGTAATTTGTGAATACCTTGATCATCTTGGTGCACAAACTCAGTCAGAGAGTCATTTATTGCCTCGTAACAGCCAACGCTGGAAGGTATTGCAACTGCACGCGCTAACTGACGGCATTATGGAAAACACCTTGCCGATTATTTCCGAGCGTTTACTCCGCCCTGAAAACGAATGGTGGACTGCACGTCATCAACAATTAACCGAACGCAATATCCGCAGTTTCAAAGAGTTAGAACGTTATTTAGTACAATTCGGCGATGAACTGAATTTAGGCACGATTTCTGCTGTTTGCTTGATCGACTGGTACGCCTTACGTGGTGAAAAACTCGGTGTGAATTTGAAAGACATCGCACCGCACTTAGTGCAGTGGGCGGTGGAGATGAATGACAAATATCCTGAGCTAAAAGAAACACAGCCTAAGTGAATGATAGAGAGATAGCGCTCGTCGGGAAACGAACATAATCAAATGAAACGTCACTCTTTTTAGTTATATTGAAGATTTCGCAAAATCAAAATGCTATAAATATTAATTTATGTCGACAAGGAGCAAATAAATGTTAGTCATTAACATGAAGGAAGACCTTGAAAGAGCGCTGAAGAATAAAGAGCCGAGTTTCATTATTAAGGGTGAATTAGCCGAAAAAATGAAAAAGGCCCAAAAGATTACAACAATTGACAAATGGATTTTAGGCGCACTTGCTTTCGTCTTTGCTGTATCATTCTTCCCATCAACGAGTGACGGACTATTTGGAATAATAATGAACAAAAGATTAATAGCTATCGGCATATTCGCAACATTTGAAATCGCGATTATATTGGCTGTTATTTTGGGTGGAATGACTTTAGCAATGATGCTTTATAAAAATTATCATGCGGAATTTGGAACTGATGTTAAAACAGAAAAAATAACAATTAAATGTACGATAAAGAAATAGAATCTTGATATTTTTTAAAGAGAAACAAAATGACAACACAAAACTTCCTCGCCGAGATCGGCACTGAAGAGCTGCCACCGAAGGCGCTCAAGAAATTAGCAACCGCATTTGCGGAGAATGTAGAGCAAGAGTTAAACCAAGCAGGTTTGGCCTTTGATAACGTTGAATGGTTTGCGGCACCGCGTCGTTTAGCGGTGAAAGTGTTAGGTTTAGCAACGAGCCAACCAAGCAAGCAAATTGAAAAGCGTGGTCCAGCAGTGTCTGCGGCATTTGATGCGGAAGGCAAACCAACTAAAGCGGCTGAAGGTTGGGCACGTGGTTGTGGGATCAGCGTTGAGCAAGCTGAGCGTGTTGCCACTGACAAAGGTAAGTGGTTAGTGCATCGTGCCACAATCGAAGGTCAACCGACTAAAAACTTATTGAAAGACATGGTGGCGAATGCGTTGGCGAAGTTGCCTATTCCAAAACCGATGCGTTGGGCGGACAAAACTGTGCAATTTATTCGTCCTGTTCACACGGTGACGATGTTACTAGGCGATGAGCTGATTGAAGGCGAAATTTTAGGCGTGGAAAACGCTCGTACCCTTCGTGGTCACCGTTTCCTTGGTGAGCGTGAGTTCCAAATTTCACACGCGGATCAATACCCGGCGCTATTAAAAGAAAAAGGCTCAGTAGTGGCTGACTTCAATGAGCGTAAAGCGTTAATTTTGGCGAAATCGCAAGAAAAAGCGACCGCACTTGGTGGCGTAGCGGATATTGAAGACGATTTACTTGATGAAGTCACCTCATTGGTGGAATATCCAAATGTATTAGCGGCGAAATTTGAAGAACGTTTCCTTGCTGTCCCTGCGGAAGCCTTGGTTTATACCATGAAAGGTGACCAAAAATATTTCCCAATTTATGACAAAGACGGCAAATTATTACCGCACTTTATTTTTGTGTCGAACATCAACCCTGACGATCCAAGCAAGATCATTGAAGGGAATGAAAAAGTGGTGCGTCCACGTTTAACCGATGCGGAATTTTTCTTTAAAACCGACTTAAAACAACGTTTAGAAGATCAATTACCACGTTTAGAAACCGTATTATTCCAACAACAGCTTGGTACATTACGTGATAAAACGGCACGTATTGAACAACTGGCTGGCGAGATTGCGAAACAAATTGGTGCTGATGAAGCTAAAGCCAAACGTGCAGGGTTATTATCAAAATGTGACTTAATGACCAACATGGTGTTTGAATTTACTGACACGCAAGGTGTCATGGGGATGCATTATGCTCGTCACGATGGTGAAGATGAAGAAGTGGCAGTAGCATTAAATGAACAATATATGCCACGTTTTGCTGGCGATGAGTTACCAAAATCCTTAGTCTCCAGTGCGGTAGCATTAGCCGATAAATTCGATACGCTCACTGGCATTTTCGGGATCGGTCAACAACCAAAAGGCAGTGCAGACCCGTTTGCTTTACGTCGTGCCGCATTAGGTGCATTACGCATTATTGTTGAGAAAAACTTGCAGCTAGATTTAGCCGAAATTGTGAAAAAATCGAGCGCCCTTTTTGGCGATAAATTAACAAATGCGAATGTCGTGGAAGATGTGGTTGAGTTTATGCTCGGTCGTTTTCGTGCTTGGTATCAAGATGAAGGGATTGCAGTAGATGTGATTCAAGCGGTGCTTGCTCGTCGTCCAACCAAACCATCGGACTTTGATGCCCGTGTACGTGCGGTGTCACACTTCCGTGCGTTAGAGGCGGCAGAGGCTTTAGCGGCAGCCAATAAGCGTGTAAGCAATATTTTAGCGAAAGTTGAAGGGGAATTACCAGCCAATATTGACACCACATTATGTGAAGAAGTAACAGAAAAAGTGTTAGCTGAACAGGTGATTGCGTTACAAGCTGAGCTTGCGCCACTATTTGCTAAAGGCGAATACCAAGTGGCACTGGATCGTTTAGCGGCATTGCGTGAACCCGTGGATACTTTCTTCGATAATGTCATGGTGAACGCGGAAAATCCACAATTACGCCAAAACCGTTTAGCAATCTTAAATAACCTACGTAATCTATTCTTACAAGTGGCAGATATTTCCCTCTTACAATAATAGATAACCGCATCACGAAATGGCACTGTAAAGTGCCATTTTTTCTTGTCGAGGTATAACAAAGAAAATTTCCAAAAAAGAAACCGCACTTTAAGCAAGCTCAAAGTGCGGTTAAATTAACAGTTATTTTGCAAGTTATTTATTCAACTTCGCTTTATAGGTTGGATTCATTAAGTTCTCCACTGAGAGAATATCATCTAATTCTGCTTCTGTGAGGAGTCCTTTTTCGAGTACGACCTCTTTCACTCCGCGCCCTGTTTTCGCACAGATTTTACCGACTAAGTCACCATTATGGTGTCCAATAAATGGATTTAAATAAGTCACGATACCGATAGAATTAAAGACATAGTTTTCACAAGTTTCTTTATTCACCGTAATGCCATCAATACATTTATCGCGTAAGTTCACACAAGCATTGGTTAAAATATCAATAGACTCAAACATCGCTTGTGCAATCACTGGCTCCATGACGTTTAATTGTAATTGTCCAGCCTCTGCGGCAAAGGTAATGGTAGTATCATTCCCCATCACTTTATAGCAAACTTGGTTAACCACTTCGGGTACCACTGGGTTGACTTTTGCTGGCATAATCGATGAACCCGCTTGTAATTCAGGCAAATTAATCTCATTTAACCCTGCACGCGGACCCGAAGATAATAGACGTAAGTCATTACATACTTTTGATAGTTTCACCGCAGTACGTTTTAATGCACCGTGTACCATCACATACGCCCCACAATCCGAGGTAGCTTCGATTAAGTTTTCAGCTAATACACAAGGTAATCCTGTGACTTCAGACAGGTATTTGACCGCTAATGGCGCATACCCTTTTGGTGTATTTAAGCCCGTACCAATTGCTGTCGCACCTAAATTAACTTCTAATAAGTATTCTGCTGTGCGTGTTAAATTGCGAACTTCTTCATCTAATAAAACAGAGAAGGCTTTAAATTCTTGTCCTACTGTCATTGGCACAGCATCTTGTAATTGCGTGCGTCCCATTTTAAGAATGTGCGAAAATTCTTTTGCTTTATTTTCAAAACCTTGTTGTAAATAAAGCACTTTTGCCACGAGCTTCATAATACTGTTATAGACAGCAATACGGAAACCTGTTGGATAGGCGTCATTGGTTGATTGGCTAGCGTTCACATGATCCATTGGATCTAAATATTGGTATTCCCCTTTCTTATGTCCTAATAACTCTAACGCCAAATTCGCCACAACCTCATTGGTATTCATATTCACTGAGGTACCCGCACCGCCTTGATAAATATCTGACGGGAATTGATCTAAGCATTTGCCTGTGGTTAAGATTTCATCACAAGCAGCTACAATCGCTTTTGCAATTTTATCAGGAATCGCCCCTAATTCACCGTTTGCTAAGGCGGTCGCCTTTTTCACCATCACCATACCGCGTACAAAATCAGGCACATCTGAGATAACCGCATTTGAAATATTAAAATTTTCTACCGCTCTTAAGGTATGAATTCCCCAGTATGCGTCTGCTGGTACTTCACGTTCTCCGAGTAAATCCACTTCTTTTCTTGTTACTGTCATTATTACCCTCCATTTCGAGTGATGAACAAGTTAATGCCTATTATAATGGAAATAACTTTGCTAAATATTTGATCACCGTCACATTTTACAGATTGCCCCCACGACATATTTTTATTATTCGGATTAGTTTTACTTATCCGAAATGCCTCGCAAAATAAAAATTGATACGTAGGGCGTTAATAGGTTAACAGAAATAGAAAAGAAATAATTTGATCCTGTTAACACTTTGTTAAAAATTTTATTTGAATGTGACATATATCGTGTTAGACTGCAGTTGGGCGAAAAATGAGCATAACCCTTGTATCATTAAAATGTAGGAGGACTACACATGACTACAACACAACAACAAAAGAAAGGCAGTAAATTTCTTCATACGGTGGAATATCTCGGTAACATGTTACCCCACCCCGTTACCCTTTTTATGATTTTTATTGTTTTATTATTAATTACTTCTGCATTAGGGGAATATTTTGGTCTAGCCGTTGCAGACCCTCGCCCAGAAGGCGTTAAAGGACGTGCGGCTGACGGGATGATTTACGTCGTCAGTTTGCTAAATGCCGAAGGCTTAAGCAGAATTTTGACTAATTTGGTGAAAAACTTTACCAACTTTGCCCCATTAGGCACAGTATTGGTGGCATTATTAGGGGTCGGTATTGCTGAAAAAGCAGGGCTTCTTTCTGCCGTCATGCGTTTATTGGTCACCAAATCACCACGTAAATTGACAACGTTCACTATTGTTTTTGCGGGGATTCTATCGAACACAGCCTCTGAATTAGGTTATGTTGTCCTCATTCCTTTAGCTGCCATTATTTTTCACTCATTAGGTCGCCATCCATTAGCGGGTCTTGCTGCTGCATTTGCGGGGGTATCTGGTGGTTACTCCGCCAACCTCTTATTAGGTACGGTTGATCCCTTACTCGCTGGGATCACGCAACAAGCTGCACAAATTATCGATCCAACTTATACGGTAGGTCCTGAAGCCAACTGGTTCTTCATGGCTGCCAGTACCTTTGTGATTGCGTTTATTGGTTATTTCATTACAGAAAAAATCGTTGAACCGCAATTAGGTCCTTATAACAGTCATCTTTCACAAGAAGAACTGGATTTACAGCACTCGAATGAAGTCTCACCATTAGAGCGTAAAGGGTTAAGATACGCGGGTTTAGTCTTCTTGATTTTATGTGCACTATTGGCTTGGACTGTAGTCCCTGAAAATGGCATTTTACGTGATCCAAAAACAGGTTTAGTCACAGGTTCACCGTTCTTAAAATCGATCGTTGCCTTTATCTTCATTCTCTTTGCTATTCCGGGTACGGTTTACGGGATTGTGACAAAAAGTATTCGTAGCGAAAAAGATGTGGTCAATGCGATGGTTGAAGCTATGAGTACATTAGGTCTATACCTTGTAATTATCTTCTTTGCGTCACAATTCGTCGCCTTCTTTAACTGGACCAATATTGGTCAATATATCGCGGTAAAAGGCGCTAACTTCTTAAATGAAGTAGGCTTACATGGCGGTATCCTCTTTATGGGCTTCATCTTGATCTGTGCCTTCATTAACTTAATGATTGGTTCTGCCTCTGCACAATGGGCTGTGACTGCACCGATCTTTGTACCAATGCTGATGTTAACCGGTTATTCACCTGAAATCATTCAAGCGGCTTACCGTATCGGTGATTCCGTAACTAATATCATCACCCCAATGATGAGCTACTTTGGCTTGATCATGGCAACCGTATTGAAATATAAGAAAGATGCAGGGGTCGGTACGCTTGTGTCAATGATGTTACCGTACTCCGTTGCCTTCTTATTAGCATGGTCTGCGATGTTCTTTATTTGGGTCTTCGTGTTAGGCTTACCGGTCGGTCCTAACTCGCCAATGTTCTACCCAGCGCAATAAGTGCAAAATTAAAAATAAAGCTCACAACCCTGTGAGCTTTATTTTTTTATGTTAAAGTGCGGTTGAAATTTGGCTAATTTGCTCCCATTTATAACAACATCTCACAAACGTGCATACAGCGAGGAAACAACAATGCCTCTGGTTCTCTTTCTTTTTATCGCTTTTTTATTTATCTATACCGAATTGTCACTTTTAGTTTGGATAGGATCGAATATTGGCGTATTGAGTCTCATTCTGTTACTCATTTTATCATCGCTTTTCGGACTCTTCATGATCCGAGCTCGTGGTTGGTATACTTTATTAAATGTACAAAAACAATTATCCCAAGGCGAAATCCCGACACGTGCGTTATTAAAATCTGGCATTTGGATTGTAGCCGGTATCCTTTTCTTTATTCCCGGCTTTTTGACCGATTTAATCGCATTATTTTTATTAATCCCGATCACTAGCCTTTGGATTGAAAAACTGATTACCAACAAGATCCATATAGTGCGTAGCCGTTTCTTCCGCTACAGCCAGAAAGCGAATCACAGCCAGTCAGAAGGCGAGGTGTTTGAAGCCGAATACGAAAAACAAGTGGATGAAGATAAAAGAATAAAATAATTTTATTTTCCCCCTTGAAACAAACAAATTTTCCCTCATATTAGGGAAACGTTTCATCAAAAACATAATTTAATTAAGGAGTAATTCAATGAATATTCGTCCATTACATGACCGTGTGATCATCAAACGTGAAGAAGTGGAAACCCGCTCAGCAGGGGGGATTGTGTTGACCGGCTCTGCTGCAACAAAATCAACACGTGCAAAAGTATTAGCCGTGGGTAAAGGTCGCATCTTAGAAAATGGTACAGTACAACCTTTAGATGTGAAAGTCGGCGATACCGTGATTTTCAATGACGGTTATGGTGTGAAAGCAGAAAAAATTGATGGCGAAGAAGTGTTAATTATTTCTGAAAACGATATTTTAGCGATTGTTGAATAATTTTTCACAGCACAAAATCGTTCTTTCTATAAAGAAACAAAAAATAGCAATTTGCATAACAAGATACGAAATTAGAGGAAAATAAAAATGGCAGCAAAAGACGTAAAATTTGGTAATGATGCACGTGTCAAAATGTTAGCAGGTGTCAATATTCTTGCGGATGCAGTAAAAGTTACCTTAGGTCCTAAAGGTCGTAATGTCGTATTAGATAAATCTTTCGGTGCACCAACTATCACTAAAGATGGTGTATCAGTGGCGCGTGAAATCGAATTAGAAGATAAATTCGAAAATATGGGTGCACAAATGGTAAAAGAAGTGGCGTCAAAAGCGAATGATGCGGCAGGTGACGGTACCACGACAGCAACCGTTTTAGCACAAGCTATCGTCAATGAAGGCTTAAAAGCGGTGGCAGCGGGTATGAACCCAATGGATTTAAAACGTGGTATCGACAAAGCGGTAACCGCAGTGGTTACAGAATTAAAAGCCCTTTCAAAACCTTGTGAAACCTCAAAAGAAATCGAACAAGTGGGAACAATCTCTGCGAACTCAGACAGTATTGTTGGTCAAATCATTGCACAAGCGATGGATAAAGTAGGTAAAGAAGGCGTGATCACCGTTGAAGATGGCACAGGTTTAGAAGACGAACTTGCCGTTGTAGAAGGGATGCAATTCGATCGCGGTTATTTATCACCTTACTTCATCAACAAACCAGAAACAGCAACAGTTGAATTAGACAATCCATTTATTTTATTAGTGGACAAAAAAGTGTCCAACATTCGTGAATTGTTACCGGTGTTAGAAGGTGTAGCAAAAGCGGGCAAACCATTATTAATTATCGCAGAAGATGTCGAAGGTGAAGCACTTGCAACCTTAGTCGTGAACACAATGCGTGGAATTGTGAAAGTGGCAGCAGTGAAAGCACCTGGCTTTGGTGACCGTCGTAAAGCCATGTTACAAGATATCGCGATCTTAACGGCTGGTACTGTTATTTCTGAAGAAATCGGTATGGAATTAGAAAAAGCCACACTTGAAGATCTTGGTCAAGCAAAACGTGTAGTCATCAACAAAGACAACACCACGATTATTGATGGTATCGGTGACGAAGCACAAATCCAAGGTCGTGTGGCACAAATTCGCCAACAAATCGAAGAATCCACCTCTGATTACGACAAAGAAAAATTACAAGAGCGCGTAGCTAAACTCGCTGGCGGTGTCGCAGTCATTAAAGTGGGTGCGGCTACTGAAGTAGAAATGAAAGAGAAAAAAGCGCGCGTAGAAGACGCACTCCACGCAACACGTGCGGCGGTTGAAGAAGGTATCGTTGCTGGTGGTGGTGTTGCCTTAATCCGTGCCGCTAGCAAAGTCGCTGGTCTTCAAGGTGATAATGAAGAACAAAATGTGGGAATCAAACTTGCCTTACGTGCAATGGAAGCCCCATTACGTCAGATCGTAGCCAACGCAGGTGAAGAAGCGTCTGTCGTAGCAAGTGCAGTGAAAAATGGCGAAGGTAACTTCGGTTATAACGCAGGTACAGAACAGTACGGCGATATGATCGAAATGGGTATCTTAGACCCAACAAAAGTTACCCGTTCTGCATTACAATTTGCGGCTTCTGTTGCTGGCTTAATGATCACCACTGAATGTATGGTCACTGACCTACCAAAAGAGGATAAAGCCGACTTAGGTGCTGCTGGTATGGGTGGCATGGGTGGTATGGGCGGTATGATGTAATCTTCCCCCTTTTCACATACGAAAAAAGGATTGAGTATAACGCTCAATCCTTTTTTATTCGTTAAATTCGATATATTACATTTCATATAATGATTATGTTATAGTTATCCCATTTTTATGCAAAGGAGATAACCATGAAAAAATTGATTGTACTTTCAACTCTTATCACAGCGACATTTTCAGCACAAGCTGCTGAGCTTTACCTTTATGCTGGTGCTGGCTTAAAAGATCCTGTTGAAAAAATTGTCAAACAATTTGAAAAAGAAACTGGCAACAACGTTACGATTGAATACGGTGGCTCAGGACAATTATTGGCACGCTATAACACGGTAAAAACGGGCGATCTCTATTTACCCGGCTCAAGTGATTATGTAGAAAAATTGGAAAAAACAGGTGACGTGAAAGAATCGGCGCCATTAGTGCTGCACATTCCTGTAATGGCTATTCGTAAAGAAAAAAGCGCTGGAATTGATTCCTTTAAAGCGCTTGCCGAAAGCAATCTGCGTTTAGGGATTGGTGACAGCAAAGCTATGGCGCTTGGTAAAGGGGCAGAAAAAATACTTGAACTCTCGGGTTATCAAGCACAATTGAATGACAAAATTGTTGTTAAAGCGGCGACGGTCAAACAGTTGATGCTCTATTTATTAAACGGCGATGTGGATGCTGCCGTAGTCGGACGTTCTGGTGCGTGGAAAGTACGTGATAAAGTCGATTTATTTCGCTAAATCACCATTTGGTATGGCGTTAAGGGCACAATATTATTATTACCCTGAAGATATTCCAGAAGCGACGAAAAATTTGGCTAATCATTTTTTAACGCAAGCAGGCTATGAAGATTTTTATACACCCCTTGAAGCGCTGATGAGCAAAGCGAATATCACGCCACCTAGTCCTGCGGAGATGATTGAGGGAGGAAATTGGCGATTTTTTGCGATTAAATTCAATTTTTTTTCTCCGCTAAATCCAGCATTGAAAAAATACTATAATACAGAATATGTCACTTTTATTTGCATACCTTGCCAAGATCATGAAGGTCAGGATAGTATGGAATTGCTTTATACCTCACCGACAACGGGCAATCTGTTTAAAGAAATGGGCAATAGCCAATTACTTGATCCAAACTGTGAAGTTGATCAAGCTTATCTTCAATTACTTGAAGAAGCTGTCGATTTTATGTGCGAAAAATTAGATATTGATGCACCAGAACCAACTGACATTACAGAAGCGTTGCATGACTTCACTACTTTATTAAATATTCATGATAAAGAGGACTTTATAAAACGTTATCAACAAATTCAAGAGGCGCCTGAAAAATGCTTACTGGATTTAGTAGAACAAGGCTATGCAGAGGAAGGCGATAAACCTGAATTGGCATTTTTGAGTTATCGTTTTTTATTGCAACCCATGTTGGGTTCGTTTGATACGGATTGGTGCATTGATAATGAAGAATTAAGCGAATATTTATCAAATGTCATTGGCAAGAAATTCAAATTGCCCCAAAAAGCCCTCGAACCTTATGAAATTGTCGAACGCTTAGAGAAAAAGAGCGACTATACTTTGTTAAATATTGAAACAGAACAAGATTCATACAGTTTATTTGTCTGTAAACAAAAAGATAAAAAACGCATTTTACAGCTAGCAAGAATGTTAGATTTTGCTATTGTTCCTTTTTAAATAGAAAGAGAGTGATAAACATAATCTTATTTTTCATATGTTAAAAAGTTAGCTCAAAATGACCGCACTTACGCTGGCACTCGTGTTCTCACGAGTGCTTTTTCATTTTCTCAAGTTAAAGCACCCGACCCAGATGAGCGCTGTCTTTAGGCTACAGATGAGCGCTGCTGTTAAAAAAGCTATCAGCCTCTCTATCGTTAAAAAAAGAGTAAAGATCATCATGATAATTTACGCAGTAAAAAAAGACTTGTCATTGATCGATATATAGACAATAATTTAGCGCTAATTTTAATGTACCGCATAGCTTAACCGAATCAGCTTTAGGTATCGCGCACGATTCTATTACAACGGACAAGTCGTCGTTAGGATGCCACACCTAGCGCGTGTATTCCGTACAGTCAGTTACTTATAGCATCTTGCAGACTGACGTAAAGACGGGGCTTGAATGCGTATTTTTAGTAATACATGCCTTTATTAACTTTAAAAATTAATATGTTTTTTATGAGAAAAATTTCGTACTTATCATTGTGTGTTATTTCGGCACTTTATAACCAACTGGCTGTTGCTCAAAGCCCACTAAAAAATACAACTGAGCATATTGAACTTGAACCGATCTTTGTAAATACGCTGATTGAGAGCAGAGAAGGTGCGCCACTTGGCGGGCGTTTAATGGCAAGTGAAAAAATTATTCCAGCGTATAGCCTTAAACAACGCGGCAGTAATCTTGGTGATGCGTTATCAAGTGAGCTGGGTATTCATGCTAGTCAATTTGGTGGAGGGGCGTCTGCGCCAGTGATCCGTGGACAAGAAAGTAAGCGGATTAAAGTGCTGAGCAGTGGTAATGAAACCTTGGATATGTCTGCTATGTCGCCTGATCATGCTGTGGCAGTGGATAGTCTATTAGCTAAAAAAGTTGAAATTTTACGTGGTGCAAATACCTTGTTGTATAGTTCAGGCAATGCGGCAGGTGTAGTCAATGTGGTTGATAATAAAATTCCTACCGCCGAGGTTGTCGGAGTTGAGGGCGAAGTCGGTTTAAGAACAGGCAGTGCGGACAATGAACGTCTGGTGAATGTGGCATTAGATGTGGGATTATCAAAACATTTTGCGTTACACCTTGAAGGTTTGCACAAAAAAGCCGGTGATTATCGCACACCTTCTTATCAGTATCAGGGGAGCACGCATCATAAATTGGCAAATAGCTTTGTGGATAATCGAAGTGGCAGTGTTGGACTTTCTTGGGTGGGTGATAAAGGTTATTTAGGTGTTGCGTATAGCCAACGTAAAGACAAATATGGGTTACCTGCGCATTCACATCTCTACGATGAATATTACATGCATGTTTTATTATCCGATGCACATTGGCGTAAGCCCTATCTAAAACATTATCCATTTTTAATGGAAGAAACTGACATTGATTATAATAATCCCGGTATTGATTGTATAAAAAAAGAGTAGCATAGCCATGGGCATCTGTGTAATCACGGTCATGCTCATCACGGAAATGGGCAACATAGTCACGATCATCACGCGCATGCCGATCCGCATATTGCGTTAAATACGCAACGTTGGGATTTGCGTGGCGAATGGAAAAATCCAGTAAAAGGCTTAGATAAAGTCCGTTTTTCGCTTGCCAAAGTTGGTTATCGCCACGATGAAAAATCAGGGGCGATCTCAGACAATTCATTTAAAAATAAAGGCTATTCAGCACGTGTTGAATGTTGCTCGCCACCAGAATTGCGAAAATAAACCACCAGAATTGCGAAAATAAACCACCAGAATTGCGAAAATAAAACCTTTTAAAATTTCGTGTTTTTGGTGGTTTATTTTGTGATTTAAAACTCATTTAAACAGTATTTAAAATTTATAAATCAAATTATCTTCGTACTTACCGCTGTAACTTGCTGAAGCATTAACTGTAATTCGATTGATCTCATCAAATGCTTGCCAATTATCCCATTTATCTTCCACCATCGCTTCAATAAATCTAATAAACTCGGATTTTGTTGAACTGAAGAAGATAAAGGGTGGTTTTGTGAGGTGAATTAATCGCAGGAAGTCGATTAAATCAAAATAATTCGCCTGTTTGTAACTTTCCTGTCTTGTGCAAAGGTATGGCGGATCAAGTATTAGTAATACTTTCTCTTTATCTCTAAATCTCGGTAATAATTGATGGAAAGATTCACTGATAACTTCTAAACCATCTAAATATCCCTCTGCGAGAGTATAGTCACTTTGCCTAATACAATTATAGAAACGCTGCTTAAATAACTCGTCTAAAGAGCCGACTTGTTGACCGCTAAAAAGCAACCAGGACGACAAGCAATTTACATCTTTATAGCCATTAAAAGCTTTGATTTTATTAATAATTTCTTCTTTAGTTTGCTTGCTAATTAGTTTGTTTTTTTGGTATAATCTCACTAACAGAGTGATAAAGAATTTCACGTAATTGATTAGTTTCAGTTATATGATTTAGTCTTTCTGCGTATCCGTCAAAGTCATTGTAAATTACTTTTGCCTTCGGTTTTAAACCCTTTGCTACGTGACTTAATAAACCGCTCCCACCAAACACATCAATGATGGTCCAGCCTTTTCCATTACCTTCGATATTATCGTTTAAAACCTGAGTAAAATGTTTTAAAAACATTCTCTTTTGTCCTGTAAACGGAAGAGGGGCTTGTTTGAATTGTTTTGCCATAAAATTTCCTTTTTTATGGCGTTCTGGCGCTCAATGACGCTCTGACACTCTGATTTGATTAATTGTTTTACAACGTACACATTTAATTTCTAATTTTTGTACATCTTTTGCTCTGGCAAGTAGCTTTTTGCAGCACTTACATCGATATTCTTTGGATTTCTGCATATTTATCACCATTTTTTATTTTAATTTTGCTAAAATCCACCTGCCTTGCAAGGTAAGGTGGCGCATGGCTATATGCAGTCACAGCTGCGTAGCTGATACAGTAAATAGTGCAATTATTTACTGTATCGCCACTTTCTTTGCGGGCATTACATTTTATTTTCCCCCTTAGTTCGTAATATGACGGCTAGCTGATTTGGGTTAAATCGCCAACCTTCACTACTATTAAAAATCAGGTTAAAACACCACTCAGAGCAAAAGAATTTACTTTTCTTCTCACGAAAACCTAATACTAAGCCAAATACTCCTCGCCCAGTATTACATAATCCGCATCAGCAATCTTTGCAACAAACTGTTCTGGAGAATATTTTGCTTTTGTTCGAAGATCTACAATATATTCCTCTGTGCGGGAATATGAAGAAATACCACGTTCTACCGAACATCCAGTCAAAGCGAAATATAGTCCTAAAAATACAAAAATGACTCTTAGCATAAGCACATTTATTATTGATAATAATTTTTATTAAAAATAAATTCTAAGCCGTTTTTTGTCAATCTCAAAATATTTATGCAAGCCAAACTGAGAATCCGAGCTTTCATTTTATACGTCTTGCTTTTTTAAACTAAACATTTCATTTCCTATCTGTACCAATAGAACTTCACATTATTTCTGAATTTCTATTGACCTTTTTATAAAACTAACTATAATCACCCCTCTTATTACACTTATTTTATTTAAAAAAATAAGTAATTTACGATATATATAAATCTATACCAACCATAGCGATAAATACCATGAAAATCAATCCTATTGCTTTTTTTGTAATAAGTAGCGTTGCCTTACCAACGACTTCTGCATTTGCTGAAGAAGTTATTTTTCTTGATGAAATAAGCATTACAGGCAGTTCTCTTGATGTCCCTTTTTCCAGCGACCCTCTATCTCAAACACCAAAACCCAATGACATTGTTGTAGGAAAAGAAAAATTAAAAATGCGTTCTTCAACATTAGGCAATGCACTAAACGGTGAACTCGGTGTGCATAGCAGTCAATTCGGTGGAGGAGCGAGTGCACCGGTCATTCGCGGTCAAGAAGGGGTTCGTCTGAAAATTTTGCAAAACGGTTCTGATGCGGTAGATATGTCGCAACTTTCACCCGATCACGCCATCGGTGTTGATACCTTGCTTGCCCAACAAGTCGAAATTGTTCGGGGACCATCAACACTACTTTATGCTAACGCTTCGCCCGCCGGGGTAATCAATATCGTGGATAATCGCATTCCGACAAGCATTCCTGAAAAAGGCTATGAGGTGGATATCGGATGGCGTTATAACAATAACAGCAATGAAAAGCTAGGTACTATCGGTATAACTGGAAGTTTGGGAAACCATATTGCATTACGTTTTGAGGGATTAACTCGAGATTCTCACCCTTATCATGTTCCGGGATTTCAATTAGACAAATATCTGGACTATGTTCCTGATACACAAAATAAAACAAAGACAGGAACCTACGGTATTTCTTGGATTGGTGAAAAAGGTTATATTGGTGTATCTTATAACAATCGCCGGGAACATTACGGTATTCCCGGTCACAATCACGCTTGGGACGGATGTGCTGCACAGATCAGCCCCCATACGCTGACCAAATACAATTATTATCTACATTTTTATCCTTACTGGATATCGGATAAAGATGTAGATAACCCGCATTTTCATTGTGGCAGTAACCACGCACACGAAGGTCATACCCATCAACACAGCCACGATCATCCCTACGGGCACAACCATGATCACAGCTTGGGAGGACCATTGATTAATTCTCGATCCGAACGCTATGATATCAAAGCGGAATGGAAACCATCGTTCAAAGGATTGGACAAATTACGGTTAAGTTACTCTACCACGGATTATTTTCACGATGAATCCGATGGAGGTATTCCAATGAATTTATTTAACAATAAAGGGCATAATTTTCGGGCAGAGTTTATCCACAGCCCGGTAGCCGGATTAACCGGTATTTGGGGGATTCAATATCAAACTCAAACAATGAGTGCTAATATTCCTCGTTTAAAACGTTGTTCAAATTGGTCCAAGCATCCCTGTCATAAAGAATTAAAAGGTAAATTTGATCCATCTAAAATTACCGCAGATGATCGCAAAAGGGGTTTACCTTTAATTGAAAATAAAAACACTCAATTAAGCTTTTTTGCAATGGAGCAACTGCGTTGGAAAGATTTTATCTTTGAAATTTCCGCCAGAACGGAAAAGCAAAACATTGATCTCCACCACAGAGAATATTCTCTCAGCGATGTTTTAAATTATGGTAAAACAAAAAAAGCTTGCTTTTTATCAGGAAGCACACCGTGTGAAGCAGAACCGATGCCGAGCCTTAAAGGCTATGAAGACCGGGCTTCTTCTTACGCCACTTCAGCAAGTTGGAATTTTACACCGGAGCATTCCATTACCTTACTTTATTCACACAATGAACGTCATCCGACACCAATGGAACTGTATTATCACGGTAACCACATTGCTACAAGTTCTTTTGAATACGGAAATAAAGATCTAAAAAAAGAGGTTTCCGATAATATAGAATTGAATTTCTCGTATTTCGGTAAAAAACTCAGTGCTAAAGGCAGTGTGTATTATATCCATTTTGATAACCGTATTTTTAATCAAACATTAGCGCGAGAAGGTAACTTATCGCTAAACCGTTATTCTCAATCCAAAGCAAAATATTATGGTGTTGAAGCACAGGTTGATTACGCTTTTACGCCGGAATTGATGTTAAGCGTATTTGGCGATAAAGTGCGGGGAGAATTATACAATTTACCTGAACTTTATTATTCGCCGGATGCTTACAGCAAAACTTCCGTGCAGCAACCGAATCAAAATGCTCCGAGAGTGCCACCTGCACGTTTTGGCTTCCGAACGAATTGGCAAATCACTGAAAATTTATCAACTTCTTTTGAGTATATTTACGTCTTTAGACAGGACAAAACTATGGCACCAAAAGAAAAACGAAATATCCATGGCGAGTTAGTTAAAGATGAGCAAACACAAAAACAAGTATGGTTTGTTACTGAATCGCCTACACCGGGGCATAATATGGTTAATCTCAGCTTAGACTATATGAAAAAGATCAACAATATCGATTATCACCTCTTTATTCAGGGCAATAATCTACTTAATGAAAAGGTTTACTCCCATACTTCATTTTTACCGTTCGTACCTCAGATGGGACGTAACATCACAATGGGGATGAATGTCCGTTTCTAATATTAAAAAAAGCGACAATATGTCGCTTTTTTTAATTCTCTATTGTAGCCGTCCAAAATTCTTAAGAAGCGTAACCGAATAAAGTGAGAAATCTAATATTCTATTTATTTCCCATATTATACGGTTATTTCTCGCTTTTCTTTTACATAGACCTCCAAGACCTTTCCAGCCTATTTAGATCGCAGTCAATTTGATTATACCTATATCAGCTTGCTATTCATAGCGAACAGAGTAATTCTGTGTCCAATTTAAAAAGACAGAGGATACAGAAATGGAACATAACCAACTAAAAACCGAGATAGTGTGGTGAAATTTATGCCAAGAAATACTGATAAGGAACCTCTTTATTGTTTGTTATCCGAATTAAATGATGAATAAAGCCCCTCTTAGGGCTTTTTGTTAAAACTTATACACCAAATTATCCTCATATTGAGCATTGCGGTTTACTCCAGTTGTAATTGTAACTCGCTTAACACCATCAAAAGCCTGCCAATTACCCTTTTTCTCCTCAACCATAAAATCAATAAACCGTATAAACTCACTTTTTGTGGAGCTGAAGAATATGTAAGGCGGTTTTGTGAGGTTGATTAACCGTAGAAAATCAATTAAGTCAAAATAAGTGGCTTGCTTGTAACTTTCCTGCTTAGTGTAAAGATAAGGTAGGTCAAGCAGTAACAGCACCTTTTCTTATTGTTGAAATTTTGGCAAGAGCGTATGAAAACTTTCGTGCGTAATCTCCAATCCGTCCAAATAACCGACCGCACTTCATTATGTACATTACCTAAAGCGTTAGTTGAGCTTGCACCATCTGCTTGTGAGGTTAATGTCCCCCCTAAAATCGCCTTAGACATGGATTTTTCAGCCCATTCAATCATTGCTATAAATGATGAACTGTCACCATCAGCTGCATTCTGAAATTCAATCTCCATGCCACGAGGAATAATTCCCCCCGCGTTATGCCCGATACTCATTACTGCACGCAAAAGCGTATTCTTCTCTGTTGGCGTTGCCCCTTCAGGATATTTACCCAATCGCATAGGTAAGCCGTAAATTTCCAAAAACTCGGCAAAATCTCGAGCAGAATAGTTTTTATAAAGAAACGGCCACACGAGTGTGCGAACTAGACCAATGCGAGAAAGATAACCTGTTTTTGCTTTCGCAATATGTGTAATCCAGCCAAATTTCTGTAGCTCAATACCTGTAACTGAGCCATCACGCAAACGTAAGCTGTTGCGTTGTTCGATCGGTGTCATAAACCAAGCTGGATCACGCCATTGCACATTACGAATCAGTTTTAACCCACCAATTAAATTCGGCTCCCATTGAATTTCTTGGCAAGAAAAACCTTTCAAGATGGCATCTGTGGCATCAAAAATACAGTCATCAAACCAAGTGGCATCACGCAAGATTTCTTCTAACATTTCTGCATCACGGATTTCTGCGGCACTGGCATTGACTGGCGGTTGAATTTGCCAATCAACCGTCAATAGTGCAGAACGTCGTTTGCCAAGCTCAGATTGTAAATGGGCATCTTTTTCTTCCATATCTTCCGCAAGCTCGGCTTGTGCCACCAAATCGCCCATTTCGGCCGCTCTTAAAATTGAGCCGCACGCATAGGCGACAGCCCTGAAACTGGGTGTTCTGAATAATGCTTATTCAGCATTGCTAAACGACTGTCATTTTCAGTTTGCACTTCATCGTCAAATTTGAATAGATTGCCGTGAATATCTAAAATTCTGCTCATATTTTGTTAAACTCCTTCCCAATCTGAATGGAATTGGCTGGGTAAATCGTCATAGTCTGTACTTGACTTGAAAAAATTATTATTCGATTTCGTATCGTGACGACTAGGTAGTGGTGTAAATTCAATCTCGCCACCCGTCATATAACTGGCTCGCACCGCCATACAATACGCCACCGCACTGTCCCCGTGTCGTTTTCCTGACTTACCTTGTGAACGATTCTTATCAATTTTCGGCACACCGTTGATCACAACAATATGCCCTTGGTCTAAAATAATTTCTTCATCTTGTGGAATACGAATTAAATCGGCCTCATAAAGTGCTTTATATTTTGGCATCCATTCCCGATACCATTTATCATTAAGTTGCACGGTTTCAATCATTGACGAGCCATAACGCAACAAAGCACTTTCTGCCAAATAACCACCGTTACCTGTGGCATCAAAAGCGGCACCGATAAAACGAGGCAATTTCGGCAAAATAAACAGCATAATTTGCTTTTGTTGGTCGTATGGGCAGTTGCGAATTTCCAAGGTCAGCTCAAAATGCCGTGCGGTGTCCGCTTGGCCCGCACAAACTGCAAACACGGATAAGTCACCTGTGCGGGCAAAATCGACACCGAAACTATGACGTAAATTCGGATTGAGATTGTCAGGATGAGGTTGTACTTTGGAGAGTAACCATTCCAATGTCATCGCATTCCGCTCTGTTTCCGAGTAGGTATTGACATCCTCCCCTGCCTAAAGGCAGGGGATTCCTACTAGCTCCCACAGCAA
>ENA-UOTW01000042-UOTW01000042.1-synthetic-metagenome-genome-assembly--contig:-NODE-42-length-39377-cov-39.877626_pt1 | contig 39377 bp, 43 predicted proteins | sample MGYA00238141_ERZ746978 | MGnify/ENA primary metagenome ERZ746978 (study PRJEB28755, sample SAMN02352454) | synthetic metagenome | study: EMG produced TPA metagenomics assembly of the Artificial... | reverse complement strand
AGACTAGAGATTGCTTGACTTGACGATGTTATCAATGCTTTTGCGCCAACGATTTCCGCTTTGACTGTGCTAACTTCTTGAGAGAATGCTTTCTCTTTCTCAGCCGTCGTATTTTTAAGCGAAGAGATACTCGCATTTACTTCTGAAAGAGTGCTGTCAACATCTTCGGGGGCTGGCGTCCAGTCCGTTGCGATGTTGCCGAGTTCAAGTTTAGGTTTCTTAATATTGAAAACTGTACCATCTTTTTCATACGTTACAATCTCAACACTTAATCGCGTTTGACCTTCTGATTTTTGATAGTCAAAGACTACTGAGTAACGCTTGTAGTCGCGTGAATCGACTGTTACATAAGCCGATATGTCAGAATAAGTACTGCCGGTATATCGTCTTAATCTAAGATTAAGCTTGCCACTTTTGTTCGATAAAGCGTCAAACGAAAGCACGACTTTACCGTCCTTGACTTCCACCTGATCTTCAATGAGCACTTGACTTAGTGCGACCAATCGACCGTTGGCAGTCAGTGTCGCAATGCCGTGATCCGTATCAAGCGTTACACCGCTATTTTTTCCCCAGTTTTCATTGAGCTTTTCACTATGTTTCAGTAAGTTTCTACCACCGATTTCTAGCTGATTAAACTTAGAATGAACGGTTGAGATTTGTAGTGCATGATCTTGCGTTGTTTTCTCTAGATTAGAGATTGCACTTGCGTTTTTCTCATACTCTTTTCTAACGCTAGCTTTAATGCTTTCGCCTTCTTGCTTGATTTGTTCAGCGCGTGTTGTTGCTTCACTATCAATGCGTGAGAGTGCCATTTTTGCTGAGTCGGTAGCTTCACTTGCTGTTGCTTGGATCTGCGTGATTTCTTGTGCTAAATCTTTCGCAAGAGTGCTTTTTGTTACTTGTCCTTGAATGTACTCAACAAGCTTTTTGCCTGATTTCTCAGACGTGCCGACGACTGATTTTGTAAATTCCCCAGCATTGCCATTTGCTGTGTCAATCATTCGCACCCAAAAATAGTGTTTTTCATTGACGCCTAGACCGCTGAACAAATACTCGCTCGTAGGGTAAGAAAGAGACACAAGCTTTCTCGCGTTCTCGAATTGATTGTCAGTACTCGTCCATATTTCAATCGCTGAGTTAGGATTAGCAAAAACAGGATTTTTCCACTGCAACAATATGCCAAACACTTTCGATACTGTCGTTAATTCACTCACAGCAAAGCTGATATTGAATGACTTTGTAACGGCCTCTGATAGCTGTCCTTGCTCGTTTTTAGCTCGGATTTCTGCGGTATATTCACCGTCTGGCAAACCTGTGAATTTGTAGTTAGGCGATGTTAAATCGTCGTAAATTTTATAAAACGTTCCGGCTTTATATAATTTTATCTGGTATTTAACCATTGCGCTGTGCTTGACGACATAGTCAAAACTTAGTGCAACACCGTCACCATTAGCCTGCACGTTAACGTGACTAACTTTATCAAGTCCGGCAGTAGAAAGCGTGGTTTCACGCGGTTCAAACACAGCACCGTTATCCACGATAGCCTCTTTTTGTGGCTCATGTTGAAGTGCGACAATTGTGTATTGACCCTGTTCTTCTTCATTGATCGTCAACGCTCTAAATAACTGCACGTTGATTTCTTGCGTAGTCAAAGACCACACACCAAGCTCAGCTAGTCCTACTGGCTCAGATTCAAGCATAACCTCTTTGCCGTTTTTACTGACAATACGAATATCTTTATGCTTCGCTTCACCGTCAATGTACGTAAGATGGCTGTTTCCGTTGATTTCAATTTCACGATCAAGTGTGACTTTATTACCATTAATATCAAGAACACGACCACCGATGTTAGTATCAGCATAATCACAGTCTGCAACACGAATAATATCGCCCGGGATGTGCATCAGCCCCTCGGCACCAACCGCAAACGTTACTGTTTTTGTTTCTAACCGCTCTGTTTCAAGTATCCATTTCCCCGTTCTAAACGCTTGTCCACGCGACGTGCAAGCAAATGCCGTCACTTTTTTAACGTTTAAGCCGTGACGATGAATTAAATCATCATCAGAAACAACCTCGATCTTTCGTTCATAGCTATCATCCGCGTCGATATACTCGATGTGAATTTCATTATGTCGCGCTTTCTGTGCTGAACATTGATAAGAGAACTCCCCGCTAATTACATTAGCATTTGTGTACGTCCACACAGGATCTGCCGGTCTGTCCATCACGACAGTGAACTCACGACCATTCCAAACAGGCATCGCGCGGAAGATTGAACAGATGTCATTAATCACATCGTATGCTTTGCGCTGATCTGTTAACCACGCATTGCAAGTAAATCTTGGCTCTTGTCCACCAAAACCATCCGGCACCATTTGATCGCAGTATTGCGCAGCTTGATATAACGCCCACTTATCAACGTTGAATTCACCTAAACGCCAGCCAAGACCATAGCGTTTATTTGTCATCAAATCGTATAAAGCAGGTAATGGCGTGTATGCCTTTGTTATCAAAGGACAAGCGAATGTCGCAGGCATTGATCTCAATGAGCGTGATGGATTAGGTGTATGGGATACTAATAACCTAGATATCGTTGCATCAAGTGATGCTGAGATTTTACTTATGGAAGTGCCAATGGAAGCCTAATCCAACAATATATAATAAAAAAACCTGAGACTGTGCTCAGGTTTTTTTTATGCTATTACTCACTATAAGTTTGTTAATTTTTCTACTTTAGTTCCCAAAATAGCTTCCCTCTTCCTTTTGATCTATATCAAAAATACTATTTATATACATCCAGCGAGGTATAGAAACGACTTACTGAATTTATGTAAATTGAGCCAAAACCAAACCCGACCAAATAACTCAACTACTTATAACAAAGGAAGAAAAATGTTAGATCAACAAACTCGTGACATTATTAAAGCAACTATTCCTGTATTAGAGCAACATGGTACAACTATCACTAATACTTTTTATCATAATATGTTTAACGCACATCCTGAATTATTAAATGTTTTTAATAAGACTAACCAAAAACAAGGACGTCAACCAATGGCATTAGCAAGTACAGTTCTAGCAGCGGCGAAACATATTGATAATCTTACTGTGATTTTACCGAATGTAATGCAAATTGCTCACAAACACCGAGCGCTTGAAATCAAACCTGAACATTATCCTATCGTTGGTGAAAACTTACTGAAAGCAATTAAAGTAGTATTAGGAGATGCTGCAACACCAGAAATTATCGATGCTTGGAAAAAAGCTTATGGAGTAATTGCAGATGTATTTATTAAAGTAGAACAAGAGATGTATGCTGCCGCTGCATGGGAAGGTTATAAGCCTTTTAAAGTGGTTGCTAAACGCGCTGTTTCTGATCAAATCACAGAATTTACTGTGCAGACAGATTTCCCATTACCAATATTAAAAGCAGGTCAATATATTACTGTACGTGTACAACCAGAGGGTGAAGTCAATACAGCATGGCGACATTATTCTCTCTGTTCAATGAACACTAGCAACGGACTAAAATTTGCTGTTAAGCGTGAAGGAAAGGGAGAAACAAAAGGTTTAGTATCACACTACTTACATGATCATGTACAAGTTGGCGACACTTTAGATTTTACTGCACCAGCAGGTGATTTTTTATTAGAACAAAATGATAAACCACTAGTACTGATCAGTGGTGGAGTAGGAATAACCCCATTATTAGCAATGTTAGAAGAGCAAGTAAATCATAACTCACAGCGTGAAATTTGTTGGATTCACTCTTGTCGCAATAATGAAAATCACGCGTTTAAAGCAGAAGTTGAAGCTCTCTTACAACAAGCAGACAACACAGATTGTCACATTATTTATACTGCTGAACAATCACGTATTGATGCTGATTTCATTGCAAAACATATACCACAAAATGCGAATATATATGTAGGTGGATCAATCAACTTTATGGAAGGTATTATCGACTTATTAAAACGGCAAGGTTGGAATGAAAGTGATATTCACTTTGAGCCATTTGGACCTAAAATGAGTGTTGTTAGTGTTTAACAAAATATCCTTGACCTACTTTAATATTAAGTAGGTCGTTTTTCTTTTCTCAATATAAAAAACACGACTCAATTCATATTTGTCATTTTTTTTCCGCCATTTATGCTTAAAATAATGGCAACCTAGTTCAAGTGCGGTCTAAAAAATGAAAAATTGGAAAACATCTTTTTTTACTAAGCCTTACAGCGTACGCTTTCGTTTAATGCTGTTTTTGATCACCGCTATTTTTTTAATTGTTGTAATCAGTATGACAGCTATTATTGGTTTAAATAGCACTTATCACTCACTCTCTAACTTACGTGATCGCTCACTTAACCAGATGTTTTCCTCAATGACCTTAGGGGTAAAAACCGCACAAATTTCTACTTATGCAAAACGCCTTACTCAAACAACACGCGCTTTAGAGTATCAAGAAGAATCCAAAACCTTGGCACATCATGCTGAACAATTACAAATGCTCTTAACTCAAGCGAAGCAATCTACACCAGAGGACCAACGCTTTGCTAATATCATCTATCACATTGATTTACTGGGAAAAAGTGTACAAGACTTGCTATTACAAACTCACCAACGTCATATTCTTAACACCACAATCATTAGTGAATTAAACCAAGGGTTGCTCCACATTCAGCATATTAAAAGACTGGAAAAAAATACCGCACTACCAGAACAGATCCCTGCCACTTTTTTATCGCAGCTTAACCGTATGGAAAAATTAATTGAAGATGCCACCAAAAGTAATTTCTCGACGGGGATTTTTATCAGCATTGAGTCCAATTTCTTACTCTTCCCTGCAGTTGATTACTTAATCGACATTAACCAAGAACTGGATAAGCTCAAAGCCCTTTTCCCACAGTTGATTGACAATGCTAAAGCCCTTGAAAAGATCAATTTACGCGTGCAATTCCTCACCTTCCAGATTGATGCTTTGGTGCAACAAATTAGCCAACAATATACACAATTGGCGAAAGAAAAAGTGGACAGCGTGGATATTGATTCAGAACAAATTCAACAACGATTATCCACACTTACTTTGTCTATTTTGCTCTTTTCGTTATTTACGATTTTATTGATTATTATTCTAGGACAATACATTTATTCCTTGATCGGCAAACGCTTATATTCCATTACTGATGCGTTAAAACGCTTATCACAAGGCGATAAAAACGTGACGGTACCGCAACAACAAACCCAAGATGAAATTGGCGATTTAGCACGGACCTTTGATATTTTTCACCAAAATGTGCTGACCTTAGAGCAAACTGACTCATTATTAAAAGAAAAGAGTGAATTATTAGAGCACACGTTTTTAGCCATGCGCGATGGTCTCGCCATTTTTGACCAAAAACTTAACTTAGTGTCTTACAACGCACAATTTAACACACTACTAGATGACTTTTTTACGCACACCTCCCCATTAAGCTTACACACGCTGGTGGATTACTTTAATCATAAACACGCTAAGGTAAGCGGTTGGGAACAACCAATTGATCTCGCCTTACTGAAACAAATTCGGCAAGCGGAAGATTTCCTTGAAATTGAATATTCACAGCAAGTACTGGAATGGCGGGTTAGTCCATTAAAAGATGGACTAGTCATCTTTTTAATTGATCGTACACAACGCAAAAAATTAGAAAACGAAATTGCACACAGTCAAAAAATGCGAGCTATCGGTCACCTCACCGGTGGGATTGCTCATGATTTCAATAATTTCTTAGCTGTGATTATTGGTAATTTGGATTTAATTGATCCGCATGGGCTTGATGAACGCCAAGTCAAACGTCTACAGCGCGCCTTGAAAGCAGCAGAAAATAGCGCAACGCTGACACAACGCTTGTTAGCCTATGCGCGAAAACAACCGTTACACCCTACAGTTTTAGATATTAATCAACTGGTGATTGAGTTTAATGATTTGATTAAACACACCATTCCCCCAACGATTAATGTACAACTTGAATTGGGCGAACATTTGCCTTTAGTCTATATTGATAAAAACCAGCTCGAAACCGCTTTAGTGAATTTAATTGTCAATGCGAAAGATGCACTCAATCACGAAGGTAATATCATCATTCGCAGCACACAATTAACAGTACAACGCGCTCATTGCCAAGAGGAGATGGTGCAACTCTCAATCATTGATGACGGTTGTGGGATGGATGAGCAAACACAAAAACGGGTATTTGAACCATTCTTTACCACTAAACAAAATGGTCGCGGAAGTGGCTTGGGCTTATCCATGGTCTATGGTTTTATCCGCCAGTCGAAAGGACGTGTACTGATTGAGTCCCAACCTGATAAAGGTACCGCTATTCATTTGCAATTGCCAATCGCACAACAAATACAAGATGTATCAGCGTTGACATCCCAACCTCGTCTGAGCTGTGATACAGCATACCAGATTCTAGTAGTGGAAGATAAAGCCAGTGTACGCGAGACCCTGTCAGAACAATTACATGAAATGGGCTACCAACCCGTTTTATGTGAGTCAGGTGAACAAGCCCTTGCCTTATTAGAACAAGGACTAACGATTGATTATTTACTCTCTGATATTATGTTATCCGGCAAATTAACCGGAGTAGATGTCGCAAAATGGGTAAAAACGCACTTACCGCAAGTGAAGATCCTGTTGATGACAGGGCACACTGAGCAAAGAGAAAAAGCAGAACAATTCCCCGTCCTTATCAAACCCTTTAAACAAGTAGAATTGCAGCAAAAACTCACCGCACTTTGAGTTATCAAGCATAAAAAAATCTACTTTCTTAACAAAAGTGGATTTTTCTTGCTCAAGAAAAGGAATATTAGCCTTTTTTCGCCCCTTGCATATACAGCATTTCTAGTGCCAAAGTTGCACCTGCTAAAGCGGTAATGTCTGATTGATCATAGGCAGGAGAGACTTCAACCAAATCCATACCCACAATATTCACGTCTTTCAAGGCACGTAAAATTTTCAATGCTTTGTCTGTGCTTAATCCACCACAGACTGGCGTACCGGTACCCGGTGCATAAGCAGGATCTAAACAATCAATATCAAAGGTTAAATAGACAGGTAAATCACCAATTACCTCTTTGATTTTAGCAACAGTTTGCGCCACGCTATCCTCGTTGACTTGTGGTGCAGAAAGTACCGTAAATGGTAAGTTGCGATCAAATTCAGTACGAATACCAATTTGTACAGAATGGGCTGCATCAATTAATCCTTCGTTTGGCGCATGGTAAAACATGGTACCGTGATCATAACGACTGCCATTTTCATAGGTATCCGTATGGGCATCAAAGTGAATCATCGCCAACTTACCAAAATGTTTTGCATGGGCACGTAATAAAGGCAAGGTAATGAAATGATCGCCACCAAAAGTTAAGCAACGCTTACCCGCTTTTAATAAAGCGGTTGTGTGCGCTTCTAATTCTTCTACGAAATTTTGGTTATCACCGAATGAATAAACCAAATCGCCACAATCCACGATCTTTAAACGCTCACGCACATCAAAATCCCATGGAAAGCGACAGTGTTCCCAAGCCAAATTCACCGACGCGCGACGAATGGCTTCCGCACCAAAACGCGTTCCTGCGCGACCCGATACTGACGCATCAAACGGTACACCAGTAATAACCCATTCTGCATCAGTTTCGACGGGATTAAAGTGAACAGGCAAGCGTAGAAAACCAAAATTATTTGAAACTAATGAAATATCTTCTTTATTGTTTAACGTATTGTACATAGTGATTCCTGTTGTCCTAAAGTGCGGTCTATTTTCTGTAAAAAGACCGCGCTTTTGCCAATTACTCGTCTTCTAAATAGGTATAACCATTCAAGCCCACCTCAAGTTCATTTAAGAACTGAATGGCTTCTGACGCGGGTAAGTTTGAATGCTCAATTTGTTCACGATAGCGATCCAATAATTTTTTCGGATCAAGATAAACATATTCCAACATATCTGCTACGGTGTTACCTTCGTCGTAGTCCACAATATAAGCCTTATCCTGCTCATGAACTAAAACATCCACTGTACTGGTATCACCAAATAAGTTATGCATGTTACCTAAAATTTCTTGATACGCCCCGACCATAAAGAAGCCTAATAACGGTGGATTGTCTTCTTCATAATGTGGCATCGGCATGGTGGTCGTAATACCATCCCCATCAATATAATGATCAATCGTGCCATCTGAATCACAGGTAATATCTAATAATACTGCACGACGGCTCACCGGTTGATTTAAATTCGAAATTGGACAGACCGGGAAAAGCTGGTCAATGCCCCACGCATCAGGCAAGGATTGGAACAAAGAAAAGTTCACATACAATTTATCCGCAAAGCGTTCTTGCAGTTCATCAATAATTGTACGATGAGAACGGTGCTTTTCATTAAATAATTGCCCCACTTCATGACAAATATTCAAATAAAGTTGTTCAGCCCATGCACGCTGTTCTAAATTCAGCAACCCAACATTGTATTGATTATGTACATCTGATAAATCAAATTGGCTTTCATGAATCCAACTGCGTAACGACCGTTTTTCACGTGAAGACTGAATATCCACCCAAGTTTCCCACATACTATGTAACACACTTGGTGCGTCTTTTGCTGGCGCCGCTAAGGTTTCAAATTTATAACGTTCTACACCAATCACATTAGAGACTAAAACGGCATGGTGTGCAGTCACACCACGACCCGATTCGGTGATAATGGTAGGATGTGGTAAACCATGCTCACGGCAGGCTTGACCAATGCCCCACACAACAGTATCGGCATATTCATTTAAACCATAGTTCACTGAGCAATCGGATTGTGTGCGGTTTCCTTCATAATCCACACCTAAGCCACCACCCACATCAAAGCACTGAATATTGACCCCTAATTTATGCAATTCAACATAAAAACGAGCACTTTCTCGCACGCCTGTCGCCACATCACGAATGTTGCCCAGCTGTGATCCCAAGTGGAAATGTAGTAGCTGTAAACAATCGAGACAGTCATGTTCTTTTAACATCTGAACTAAAGACAAGACTTGTGAGGCAGATAAACCAAATTTTGATTTTTCACCGCCTGAAGATTGCCATTTACCGGATCCCTGTGAGGCTAAACGTGCACGCACCCCTAAGCGTGGCTTCACATTCAGTTTTGCTGCTTCCTCTAAAACAAGCTGGATTTCAGAGAGCTTTTCAATCACTAAATACACTTTATGTCCAAGTTTTTCACCCATCAGGGCAAAACGAACATATTCCCGATCTTTATAGCCATTACAGACAATCACCGTTTGTGTGATCCCTGCATGCGCTAGCACAGCCATCAATTCCGCCTTTGACCCGGCCTCTAAGCCAAGCGGTTGACCTGAGCTAATTAAGGATTCCACAATACGTCGATGTTGATTCACTTTGATTGGATAAACGAGGAAATAATTCCCCTCATAACCAAAGTCTTCACGGGCACGTTTAAACGCCTGATTAATCGAGCGTAAACGGTGTTGAATAATTTGCGGAAAGCAAAAGAGTGTTGGTAAATGTGCGCCTTGTTCTCGTTGCACTTTTTCTGCTAACGCCGCCAAAGACACACGATTTTGTGGTTTGTCAGGATCAGGACAAACAAAAATGTCCCCTTTTTCATCTATGTTATAATAACGCATCCCCCAGTAATTGATGTTACACACTTCACGTACGGTATTTTCAGCAAACACGGATGAAGTGCCATCAGACGTTAAAGTAACCTGTTCCAATGTCTTAGTTTACCTCTTAAAAGGAGTCAAAAATTCAAGCGCCAACGCGCCATATTTTGTTTTTTCTGTCCCATCGCAATTACAGAAAAACGTTTGCAAGAATAAAGCAAAACAAGGGGAATAACTAGTTTTTTCTTACTACTTTTCCTCTTGGAATATCAACGATATTTATCTAAAAAACGATAGTATTTAGTGCCTACAAATAAGGTGGCTTTTTGTAGTAACTTACCGCCATGCACACTCGGTACTTTAAGTTGCTCAAATACGCGTAAACGCTCATCGTTACCTAAAATAGCTTCTGCAACAATACGCCCCGCTAATCCCGTTAACGCCACGCCATGCCCAGAATACCCTTGCGCAAAATAAATATTCGGCGCAATTCGACCAAAATGTGGATTGGAATTCAAGGTCATATCAATAGGTCCGCCCCAACCATAGTCAATGTTGACATTTTCTAACTGAGGAAACACGTGCAACATATTGCAGCGCATAACCGTCATCATATCCAAGCCCGGACTCGAATCACTGCCAAATAACAAGCGATTGTCGGCACTTAAACGGTAATAATCTAAGAAATAATTATTGTCACATACTGACATACGGTTGCGAATCAAACTCTCCGCCATTACATCACTTAACGGCTCGGTGGCAATAATAAAACTTTCTACAGGTAAAATTTTGCGAGCAATACCACGATGTAACTTTTTTGGTAGCACACGAATATAAGCATTGGTGGCTAATACTAAATCTTTGGCAATCACGGAGCTTTGATCGGTTTTCACTTTGACTTTTGCTTTACCGATACGTAAATCAACTGCTGGCGACTGTTCATAAATTTCCACTCCTAACGCTAAACAGGCTTTCGCTAAACCTAAACAATAATTCAATGGGTGTAAATGACCAGAATTGGCATCAAAGAGTGCGCCTGTATAAATCTCACTGCCTAGATTCTCAGCTAATTTAGCTTTATCCCATAATTGCATATGGGGATAAGCAAAAAATTCGCGACAAGATTTCTCAATCGCAATTAAGTCATCCATACGACGTGAATTTAAAGCTAACGTTGCATAACCTCTACGCCAATCACATTGAATGTTATATTTTTTAATCCGCTCTTCGATAATCGCTAACGCTTCTAGTGACATTTGCCATAATTTCTGCGCAGTATCAAATCCCACTGCATCAATATAATCGCCAATGTCTTCTTCAAAACCGTTGATCGCCTGCCCACCATTTCGCCCCGAGGCGCCAAAGCCTACACGTGCGCCTTCTAATACAATCACTTTTTTGCCTTGTTCCGCTAATTCAAGTGCGGTCGATAGACCAAAAAATCCCGCACCGATGATACACACATCGGCAGATTTTCGTTGTTGTAAAGGCGGAAGAGTGAAATGAAGATGACGGGAGTCGGAATAATAAGTTTTGATATGTTCTTGATGAGAAAACGTTAACATAAAATCGCTCGCTAATAACACTAGCTGGCAGTTTACCCCGACGAGGAAATATGTCAATTTAATTCAATCACTTTATAAAGTTTGCTATACTCAGCGCGAAGTTCTTAAACTTAACGTTCATGCGGATTGCTTCACTAAAATCCGTTCATTTTTAACCGCACTTTATTGTCTTTAGACATTGAGGGACTCAAAATTGAAAAGACTTTTTGCTAACGTCATCAAATCACTTGTCTTCACCTCCCTTTTCTTTTTCACACATTCCGCCTTAGCAAACCAAAAGCTTTACGTTTACAACTGGACGGATTACATCCCTTCAAGTTTAATTGCTGATTTTACTAAAGAAACGGGCATTGAAGTCATCTATTCTACTTTTGAGAGTAATGAAGAGATGTACGCGAAACTCAAATTACTTTCTAAAAATAGCGGTTATGATCTGGTTTTTCCATCGAGTTATTACATCAATAAAATGGTCAAAGATGGCATGCTACAAAAACTCGATCACGCAAAATTAACCAATTTACATCAAATCCCACCCCATTTACTGAATAAAGAATTTGATCCACAAAACCAATATTCCCTGCCTTATATTTATGGACTCACTGGTATTGGTATTAATGCAGAAGAGATTGATCCTAGCAAAATTACTAGTTGGGCAGATTTATGGAAACCAGAATATAAAGGTAAAGTGTTACTAACTAGCGATGCACGCGAAGTATTTCATATTGCTTTACTGTTAAATGGCAAATCACCAAACACCACTAAAGAGCTTGAAATTAAACAAGCTTATGAAAAACTGGTTAAACTCATGCCAAACGTTTTGGTATTTAATTCCGATTCACCAGAGGTCCCTTATGTACAAGGTGAGGTCGCTTTAGGCATGATTTGGAATGGTTCCGCCTACTTAGGTAATAAAGAAAATTCCAACATTCAGTTTATTTACCCAAAAGAAGGGGCGATTTTCTGGATGGATAACTATGCTATCCCGAAAAAAGCAAAAAATGTTGAGGGCGCATATCAATTTATCGACTTTTTATTACGTCCTGAAAATGCCAAAATTGTGATCGAAAGAATGGGATTTTCAATGCCAAACGAAGGTGTAAAACACTTACTCGCGCCTGAAATGGTCAACAACCCGGTTCTTTTCCCACCAGCAGAGGAAGTAGAAAAAGGCATCATGCAAGGCGATGTCGGTAGAGCAGTCGATATTTATGAAAAATATTGGAATAAGCTGAAAACGAATTAATTATCCTAATACAAAAAGTGCGGTCAGATAAAATTTTGACCGCACTTTTTTATACACACTAAATATTACACATCATACTTTTGACGATAAGCCACTAAATCTTCAATCGTAACGACTGGAAAACCAAATTTCTGGGCAAACGTAACAATTTCTGGCGCTCGAGCCATTGAACCATCATCATTGGTAATTTCACAAATCACACCAGTGGCTTTATAACCAGCTAAACGAGCAAGATCAACTGCTGCTTCAGTATGCCCACGGCGTTTTAACACGCCACCTGTCATCGCACGTAATGGAAAAATATGTCCCGGACGGCTTAAATCGCTCGGTTTGGCATTATCAGCAACGGCAGCACGAATAGTTGTCACACGATCCGTGGCGGATACGCCTGTCGATACACCTTTAGCTGCCTCAATCGTCACCGTAAAGGCCGTCTTATTCACACTGGTATTTTCAGTAACCATCGGTGGCAAATCAAGTTGTTGGCAAATTTCATCGCTTAAACATAAACAAACGATACCACTGCCATAACGAATTAACATTGTCATTTGTTCTACTGTAATGGTTTCAGCAGGAAAAATGAGATCACCTTCGTTTTCACGATCTTCATCATCAAGAACTAAAACACCGTTTCCCTGTTTAAACGCATTAATCGCAGCAATAGCACGTTCTTCTGACTGACCAAAAGGAGATAAAATAGACTGATTCATAGTAAATTCCTTGAAATATAAAGATATTTAGATACCAGAATCAGGGCTGATGAGAAAAGTATGTGGCTAAGAAAATCTTAAACAAACAAAAAATACAGGTTTTGCACACAAAACCTGCTTATTCTCTTTCATCCAGACTATACTGTCGGCTTTGGATTCTCACCAAATCTGCTGACTTTACTATCTCTTGTGACATGAAATAGTAAACGCTCGTGGGCTTATGTTATACATTTACCACCGGTAGGGAATTTCACCCTGCCCTGAGAATGCGCAAATAGTATAACGCAAACTTAATCTCGAAAAAATGTTTTTATTTGTAGCAAGATTACATACAATAGATGAAATTTCAAAAAATATGAGGCGATTATGCTAAATCCGAAAAAAATAGAGCAAGTTATACAACAAATCCAAGATTCTCTTCCACAAGGGATTAAAGACTTGGGACAAGATGCTGAAGCCAAACTCAAACAAACATTGCAAGCGCAATTAGCAAAACTCGATTTGGTGACGCGTGAAGAGTTTGATGTACAAACACAAGTATTAATGCGTACTCGGGAAAAATTAGTGGCGTTAGGAAAACGGGTTGATGAATTACTTGCACAACAAAACCAAGCATAACCTTGCGCCACTCGCTGAAAAGTGCGGTCTTCACTTTACTATTTCTGAATAAAAGGAAAGCATCATGTCCACGTTTGCCTACTTACAACAAAAGCGTAAACAACTGAATTTAAAAGTTAATGAGATCTGTGCACAAGCCAATATTACACGTGCGTATTTTAATCAACTCGTGAGTGGAAAAATCAAAAATCCAAGCGCAACAAAGCTCAGTGCATTACATAAAGTGTTGCAGATCACCGAACCGAATAATAAGAAAGTCGGTGTGATTTTTGGCAAATTTTATCCTGTCCATACCGGTCATATTAATATGATCTATGAAGCCTTTAGTAAAGTGGATGAAATACACGTCATTGTCTGTAGTGATACAGAACGTGACTTAAAACTCTTTTATGACAGCAAAATGAAACGTATGCCGACAGTGCAAGATCGCTTACGTTGGATGCAACAGATTTTTAAATACCAAAAAAACCAGATTTTTATTCATCATCTTGTTGAAGACGGAATTCCAAGTTACCCAAATGGTTGGGAAGCATGGGCCTTGCAAGTCAAAAACCTCTTTAAAGAAAAACATTTCAATCCAACCGTAGTTTTCAGTAGCGAAGTGCAAGATAAAGCACCTTATGAAAAATACCTTGGTTTAGAAGTTTCCTTAGTCGATCCTGAGCGACAATTTTTTAATGTCTCTGCGACAAAAATCCGCAATAACCCATTTCACTATTGGAAGTTTATCCCAAAAGAAGTACGCCCGTTCTTTGCCAAAACTATCGCCATTTTAGGTGGAGAAAGCAGTGGTAAAACTGTACTGGTCAATAAATTAGCTACGGTATTCAATACTACTTCCGCCTGGGAATATGGACGCGAGTTTGTTTTCGAGAAATTAGGGGGAGATGAACAAGCGATGCAATATTCTGATTACCCACAAATGGCACTAGGGCACCAACGTTATATTGATTATGCGGTACGTCATGCACATAAAGTGGCGATTATTGATACAGATTTCATCACCACACAAGCTTTTTGTATTCAATACGAAGGAAAAGCGCATCCTTTCTTAGATTCCATGATCAAAGAATATCCATTCGATGTCACAATTTTATTAAATAACAACACTAAATGGGTGGATGATGGCTTACGTAGTTTAGGTAATCATAAACAACGCCAACGTTTTCAACTCTTACTAAAAAAATTACTCGATAAATACAATGTACCTTATATTGAAATTGAATCGCCAAGTTATTTAGAGCGTTATAATCAGGTCAAACAGATTGTCGAGAAAATCCTAAATGAAGAAGAAATTCCTAATTCAATGCATGATCATGGGACAACATCCATTTTTGAGGAAGAAGAATGATTTTATTTGCTGGTGATCCGCATGGAAGTTTTGATCACCTTTATCCTTTCATCAAAGATAAACAGGATGTTGCTTTAATTATTTTAGGGGACTTACAACTTACTACCGCCAGTGAATTAGAAAAACTCGCTCAATATTGCGATCTCTGGTTTATTCATGGCAACCACGACAGTAAAACAATCGATGCCTTTGAATCCATTTGGGAAAGCGAATGGCAAACGCGTAACTTGCATGGTAAAGTGACAGAAATCCAAGGAAAAAAAATTGCAGGGCTAGGGGGCGTTTTCCGTGGACAAATTTGGATGCCACCAAACAAACCTTTATTTTTTGATCCTATTCACTATTGCCAATACTGTTCACAAGAAAAAATATGGCGAGGTGGCGTACCATTACGCCACAGGACCTCTATTTTTCCCTCTGATATTGAAGCATTAGAACAACAAAAAGCCGATATTTTGATTTGTCATGAAGCACCAAAACCCCATCCTAGTGGTTTTGCTGTGATCAATACATTGGCACAAAAAATGCAAGTTAAACATATTTTCCATGGCCATCACCATGAGAATTTTGATTATGACACGCTAAGTGAAGAGGCGTTTAAAATTACGAATGTTGGTTTTCGTAGCTTATGTAACATTGAGGGAGAATATTTACTGCTAGGTGTTGATGATCGGTAAAATGACAAGATCTGCATTCCCCTATTAAACATCAAAGAAACAGACTGCACTTATGCCTCTGAGAATTAAAAGAGAAAAGTGCGGTTTCTTTTTTCTCTTTTCTAGCTAACTCAGCAGTATTCCAGTATTAGGATTATCTTCAAGGAAAAGTAAAATCCCTGTTTCATAAAAAGCGGAAGAAAAAGAAAACCCACTGATACATATCAGTGGGTTTTATCTCGAGTATAAGTTAGAACAATCTAACTTAATTTAAGTTATTACTCCGCAGTTGCTTCTTCAGCTGCAACTTCTGGGCGATCAACTAACTCAATGTATGCCATTGGCGCGTTATCACCAGTACGGAAACCACATTTCAAGATGCGAGTGTAACCACCTGCACGTTGAGCAAAACGTGGACCTAATTCATTGAATAATTTAGCAACAGTTTCAATGTTGCGAGTACGAGCAAAAGCTAAACGACGATTTGCAACGCTATCTACTTTTGCTAATGTAATTAACGGCTCAACTACACGACGTAATTCTTTAGCTTTTGGCAACGTAGTCTTGATAATTTCGTGACTAACTAAAGAGCTTGCCATATTACGGAACATCGCTTGGCGATGGCTGCTATTACGGTTTAGTTGACGACCACTCTTACGATGGCGCATGACCTTATCCTTCTCAGAAAAATCTTTAACCTATGACCAAACTAGTCTTCAGCAATACTTGCTGGTGGCCAATTTTCAAGGCGCATACCTAGTGATAAGCCGCGTGAAGCAAGAACGTCCTTAATTTCAGTAAGTGATTTCTTACCAAGATTAGGTGTTTTTAATAATTCAACTTCAGTACGCTGTACTAAATCACCGATATAGTGAATTGTTTCTGCTTTCAAACAGTTAGCAGAACGAACTGTCAACTCTAAGTCATCAACAGGACGCAACAGAATTGGATCGAATTCTGGTTTTTCTTCCTTAACTTCTGGTTGACGAACATCACGCAAATCAACGAACGCATCTAGTTGCTCTGCTAAAATTGTTGCTGCACGACGAATTGCTTCTTCTGGATCAATAGTGCCGTTAGTTTCCAACTCAATAACTAATTTATCTAAGTCAGTACGTTGTTCAACACGTGCTGCTTCAACATTGTAAGCAATACGGTCTACTGGACTGTAACAAGCATCTACTAATAGACGACCAATTGGTCTTTCTTCATCTTGAGCATGCACACGCGCTGATGCGGGTACATAACCTCTACCACGTTGAACGCGAATGCGCATATTAATTGATGCGCTTTCGTCAGTCAAATGACAGATAACGTGCTCAGGATTTACGATCTCAACATCTCCATCATGGGTGATGTCAGCTGCAACAACAGGGCCAATTCCAGATTTGTTTAATGTCAGAAATACATCATCTTTATTCTGAACTTTAACCGCTAGGCCTTTTAAGTTTAGAAGTACTTCAAGAATATCTTCCTGAACCCCTTCTTTACTGCTGTATTCGTGCAATACGCCATCAATTTCTACTTCAGTTACAGCACAACCTGGCATTGAAGATAGAAGAATACGACGCAATGCATTACCTAAAGTGTGGCCGAATCCACGCTCTAACGGTTCTAAGATCACTTTAGCATGAGTTGAGCTAATTTGCTCAATATCAACTAAGCGTGGCTTTAAAAATTCTGTAACAGAACCCTGCATTTTATCCTCTCTTTGCTTCTAAGCTTTAACTATTATTTAGAGTAAAGCTCAACGATCAGATGTTCGTTAATGTCTGCTGATAAATCAGAACGTTCAGGAACACGTTTGAACACACCTTCCATTTTAGCAGCATCAACTTCTAACCAAGTTGGTTTTTCTCTTTGTTCTGCTAATTCTAATGATGCTTTAATACGTGCTTGTTTTTTAGATTTCTCACGAACAGCAACTACATCATTAACTGAAACTTGGAATGATGGGATATTAACAACACGACCATTTACAACAATCGCTTTGTGACTCACCAATTGGCGAGCTTCAGCACGAGTTGCAGCAAAGCCCATGCGATAAACAACGTTATCCAATCTACCTTCCAATAATACTAGTAAGTTTTCACCAGTATTACCTTTTAAGCGGTTTGCTTCTTTATAATAATTACGGAATTGACGTTCTAAGATACCGTAAATACGACGAACTTTTTGTTTTTCACGTAATTGACTACCATAGTCAGATAAACGCGGCTTACGAGCACCGTGTTGACCTGGGGCGGTATCAATTTTACATTTTGATTCAATCGCGCGCACACCTGACTTAAGGAATAAGTCAGTACCTTCACGACGGCTTAGCTTGAGCTTAGGACCCAAATATCTTGCCATTTTCTTTCTCCAACTATCCTATGACGCCATTAAACACGACGTTTTTTCGGTGGACGACAACCGTTATGAGGAATCGGAGTCACATCAGTAATATTCGTAATACGGAAACCCGCTGCGTTTAACGCACGAATAGTAGACTCACGACCAGGACCAGGTCCTTTCACCATAACTTCCAAGTTCTTTAAGCCGAATTCTTTGACAACTTCAGCACAACGTTCAGCAGCAACCTGCGCCGCAAACGGGGTAGATTTACGAGAACCACGGAAACCTGAACCACCTGCTGTTGCCCACGCGAGAGCATTGCCTTGGCGGTCAGTAATAGTAACGATTGTATTATTGAAAGATGCGTGGATATGTGCTACGCCATCTACAACTTGTTTTTTTACACGTTTACGTGCACGAACTGGTGTTTTAGCCATTTTACCTTACCCCGACTTATTTCTTGATCGGCTTACGAGGACCCTTACGGGTACGCGCATTAGTTTTAGTACGTTGACCACGTACCGGTAAACCACGACGATGACGTAAACCACGATAACAACCTAAGTCTAATAGACGTTTGATGTTTAGTGTTACTTCACGACGTAAGTCACCTTCAACGGTAAATTTACCAACTTCGTCACGCAGTTTATCAATCTGCTCTTCAGACAATTCACTGATCTTAACATCTTCGGCAATCCCTGTTGCAGCACAAATCGCTTGTGCGCGAGTCTTACCGATACCATAAATTGCAGTTAAAGCGATTACAGTGTGTTTATGATCAGGAATGTTAATGCCTGCAATACGGGCCACTATGCACTCCTATTATTTAACTAAGTTGACACTTTGATCTTGAAAAGCCCGTTTTCAGGATACTCAAACAAAGTGTCAAGGACATAAATGAGCTGAGCAGTATAACTGCTCAACTGGTTCTTTGCAAGAAAAAATATCAACTAACCTTGACGTTGTTTATGTTTAGGGTCGCTACAAAGTACACGAACGACACCTTCACGTTTAACAATTTTACAGTTACGACATAATTTCTTCACGGAAGCACGAACTTTCATTGCTTATCCCTTTTATTTAATGGACAGATTACTGTCCGAAACCTTTAAGGTTTGCTTTCTTCAGCGCAGATTCATATTTCGTCGACATCAAATGACTTTGAACCTGAGCGATGAAATCCATAATTACTACGACAACAATCAGAAGAGAGGTTCCACCAAAGTAGAACTGTACATTCCATGCTGATGTCATCACGTAAGGAACCAAACATACGAACGTAATATACAAGCCACCAATTAAGGTTAAGCGAGTCATAATTTTGTCAATATAACGTGATGTTTGTTCACCTGGTCTAATTCCTGGTATAAATGCACCAGATTTTTTCAAATTATCCGCTGTATCACGAGGATTATATTGCATTGCGGTATAGAAAAAACTAAAGAAGATGATCGCTACGGCATAAACAAGCAAATAGAGTGGTTGACCTGGATGCAATAACATTGATAAATCTGTTAACCATTCTAAGCTCGATCCCTCACCAAGCCACTGCGCTAATGTCGCAGGGAATAAAATAATACTTGATGCGAAAATTGCTGGAATAACGCCTGCCATATTGACTTTTAATGGTAAGTGCGTTGAGTGTCCACCTAGAATCTGACGACCTTGCTGACGCTTAGCATATTCAACTTTAATTCTTCTTTGTCCTCTTTCAACAAAGACAACAAAGTAGGTTACAGCAAATACAATAACGGCGATCAATAAGAGAACTAATAGATGCATTTGACCTTGGCGAGTTTGCTCAATCGTTTGACCAATCGCGGATGGTAACCCTGCAACAATACCCGCAAAAATAATTAAAGAGATACCATTACCAATACCACGTTCTGTTATTTGCTCACCTAACCACATTAAGAACATTGTTCCTGTGACCAAGCTAATAACTGCAGCAAGATAAAAACTAAATCCTACGTTAGGGACAAGTCCAGGTAGCATATTAGGTAAGCCTGTTGAAATACCAACCGCCTGTAATGTCGCAAGGACTAACGTTGAATAACGCGTGTATTTGCTGATTTTACGACGACCAGCCTCACCCTCTTTTTTTAATTCTGCAAGTGCAGGATGAACCGTAGTCAATAGTTGGATGATAATCGATGCCGAGATATATGGCATAATACCTAACGCAAAAATTGACGCACGACTCAATGCACCACCAGAGAACATGTTAAACATATCAATGATGGTGCCTTTTTGTTGTTCAATTAATTGAGCTAACACGGCCGCATCAATACCAGGAACCGGAATGAAAGAACCAATGCGGAACACAATAAGTGCGCCTAATACAAATAACAATCTGCTTTTAAGTTCACCTGTACCGCTTTGAGTACTTCTACTTTGATAACCTGGTTGCTTAGCCATTTATTTATTATTCCTCAACTGAACCGCCAGCAGCTTCAATTGCTGCTTTCGCACCTTTAGTTACGCGTAAACCACGAACAACCACTGCACCTTTCACTTCACCTGCTAAAATGATTTTAACAAATTGAATATCTTTGGTGATGACATTCGCTGCTTTTAATGATTCTAAAGTTACTACGCCACCTTCTACTTTGGCTAAATCATTCAAACGAACTTCTGCAGTTACTGCAGCTTTCATTGAAGTAAAACCAAATTTTGGTAAACGACGATATAAAGGCATCTGACCACCCTCGAAACCACGACGAACACCGCCGCCAGTACGAGATTTTTGACCTTTGTGACCACGACCACCTGTTTTACCTAAACCAGAACCAATACCGCGACCTAAACGTTTAGCACTATGCTTAGCGCCTTCAGCTGGTGATAGAGTATTTAAACGCATTCGATTACTCCTCCACTTTAACCATGTATGAAACTTGGTTAATCATACCACGTACTGCTGGAGTATCGATTAACTCAACAGTATGATGCATATGGCGAAGACCAAGACCACGCAATGTAGCCTTATGCTTCGGTAAACGAGCAATAGAACTACGAACTTGAGTTACTTTAATAGTTTTAGCCATTATCAATTACCCCAAGATTTCATCAACGGTTTTGCCACGTTTTGCAGCAACCATTTCTGGTGATTTCATATTTGCTAGTGCATCAATAGTTGCACGAACAACGTTAATTGGGTTGGTTGAACCATAAGCTTTAGAAAGAACGTTACGAACACCTGCGACTTCTAATACTGCACGCATTGCACCACCCGCGATGATACCTGTACCTTCACTAGCTGGTTGCATAAATACGCGAGAACCCGTATGAGCCCCTTTAATTGGATGTTGTAATGTACCTTCATTTAAAGCTACATTGATCATATTGCGACGTGCTTTTTCCATCGCTTTTTGGATCGCTGCCGGAACTTCGCGCGCTTTACCATAACCAAAACCTACGCGACCGTTACCATCACCTACTACAGTTAATGCAGTAAAGCTCATAATACGACCACCTTTAACAGTTTTTGATACACGGTTTACCGCGATTAGCTTCTCTTGCAGTTCACCAGCTTGTTTTTCGATGTTTGCCATCTCAAATTACCTCTATTAGAACTGTAGACCAGCTTCACGGGCAGCGTCCGCTAACGTTTGGACACGACCATGATATTTAAAACCAGAACGATCAAAAGCAACGTCTTTAACGCCTTTTGCTAATGCTCTTTCTGCAACAACTTTACCAACTACTGCTGCTGCATCTTTATTTCCGGTATATTTCACTTGCTCACTAATTACTTTTTCAACAGTTGAAGCAGCGGCAAGAACTTCTGAACCGTTCGGTGCAATCACTTGTGCGTAGATATGACGTGGAGTACGGTGAATAACTAAACGTGTTACACCTTGCTCTCTCATCATATGACGTGCACGAGCTGCACGACGGATACGAGCTGATTTCTTATCCATAGTGTTACCTTAATTATTTTTTCTTAGCCTCTTTGATACGTACCACTTCATCAGCGTAACGTACCCCTTTACCTTTATAAGGCTCAGGACGGCGATAAGCACGAATATCTGCAGCAACTTGACCGATTAACTGCTTGTCTGCACCTTTCAACACGATTTCGGTTTGAGATGGACATTCAGCTGTAATACCTGCTGGTAAAGCGTGCTCCACAGGGTGAGAGAAGCCTAAGCTTAAAGCAACTGCATTGCCTTTAATTTGTGCTCTGTAACCTACACCCACCAATTGTAACTTCTTAGTGAAGCCTTCAGTAACACCGATAACCATTGCGTTAACTAATGCACGTGCAGTTCCTGCTTGCGCATCTGCTCCAACAATACCTTCACGTGGAGAAAAAGTTAATTCGTTATTATCTTGTTTAACTTCGACTGCGTTATGAATGGTACGAGATAACTCACCATTTTTTCCTTTAACTGTTAGTAGCTGTCCGTCAAGTTTTACCTCAACGCCGGCAGGAATACTAACAGGTGCTTTTGCAACACGAGACATTTTCCTACCTCTCTATTAAGCTACGTAACAGATAATCTCACCGCCTAAACCCACTTGGCGAGCTGCACGGTCAGTCATCACACCTTTAGATGTAGATACTACTGCAACACCTAAACCACCCATTACTTTTGGTAACTCGTCTTTACGTTTATAAATACGTAGACCTGGGCGGCTAACACGTTGGATGCTTTCTACAACTGGTTTGCCTTGGAAATATTTTAATGTAATTTCCAACTCTGGTTTAACACCATCTAAAACTTTAACGCTTTCAATATAACCTTCTTCAGCTAATACATTGGCAATCGCCACTTTTAGCTTGGATGAAGGCATACTGATCGCAACTTTGTTCGCAGCTTGACCGTTGCGAATGCGAGTCAACATATCTGCGATTGGATCTTGCATACTCATTGTATTTTTACTCCGATTCCAAAATAAAGTGGTAAATTACCAACTAGCTTTCTTAAGGCCTGGGATTTCACCGCGCATCGCAGCTTCACGCACCTTAATACGGCTTAAACCAAACTTACGAAGCACACCATGTGGGCGCCCAGTTTGGCGGCAACGGTTACGCTGACGGCTTGGGCTAGAATCACGTGGTAAAGTTTGTAGCTTTAACACAGCATTCCAACGGTCTTCGTCAGAGGCATTTACATCAGAAATGATCTGTTTTAATTCAGCGCGTTTTGCGTAGAATTTTTCAGCGAGTTTCACACGTTTTACATCACGTGCTTTCATTGATTGTTTAGCCATGATAACCTGCCTTATTTACGGAATGGGAAATTAAAGGCAGCAAGTAGTGCTTGACCTTCTTCATCACTTTTCGCAGTCGTGGTGATAGTAATATCTAAACCACGTACACGATCCACTTTATCATAATCGATTTCAGGGAAGATGATTTGCTCACGCACACCCATGCTGTAATTGCCACGACCATCGAATGATTTCGCGCTTAAACCGCGAAAGTCACGGATACGTGGAACAGCAATTGTAATTAAACGTTCAAAGAACTCCCACATACGCTCACCGCGTAGTGTTACTTTACAACCGATTGGATATCCCTGACGGATTTTAAAGCCTGCAACAGATTTGCGTGCTTTTGTAATCAAAGGTTTCTGACCGCTAATCGCTGCTAAATCTGCTACTGCATTATCTAGCAATTTCTTATCGGTCAATGCTTCACCCACACCCATATTTAGGGTTATCTTTTCGATTCGTGGGACTTGCATGACAGATTTGTAGTTGAATTTATCTTTCAATTCATTAACTACTTGATCTCTGTAGTAATCATGCAGTTTCGCCATCGCATTACTCCAGTTTGTTAAATGATTTCATTGTTAGATTTAAAGAAACGTACTTTTTTGCCGTCTTCAAATCTAAAACCTACACGGTCAGCTTTATTTGTTTTTGGGTTAAAAATAGCAACATTTGATACATCAATTGCCGCTTCTTTCTTCACTAAACCACCTTCTTTGCCTAACGCAGGAACCGGTTTTTCATGTTTAGTGATGATATTTACACCTTCAACAATCACTTTACCATTTGGTAACACTTGAGTTACCTTACCACGCTTGCCTTTGCTTTTGCCAGCAAGCACGATTACTTCATCGTTTTGACGAATTTTTGCAGCCATTTGTCACTTCTCCCTTACAGTACTTCTGGCGCCAAAGAGATGATTTTCATAAACTTCTCTGAACGAAGTTCACGAGTCACCGGTCCAAAAATACGAGTACCTATTGGTTGCTCTGTGTTATTGTTTAAAATGACACATGCATTACCATCGAAGCGAATGACTGATCCATCTGGGCGACGAACACCCTTCTTGGTGCGCACAACAACTGCTTTTAATACATCACCTTTTTTCACTTTACCGCGTGGAATTGCTTCTTTCACAGTAATTTTGATGATATCACCAATAGCAGCGTAACGACGGTGCGATCCACCTAGAACCTTGATACACATTACACTGCGAGCGCCTGAGTTATCAGCAACGTCCAGCATAGTCTGTTCTTGGATCATCTTAGTACTCCGCTAAAATTAATAAAACCCTTTCGGGACGAATCTATCTGCACATACACAGATAGGACGTGGATTCTATCATAATAAACAATACGAAAGCAACATAATGTGTTGTAAAAAATAGAAAGATTTTTAATCAACTTTTGCTGACAAACTGTTACTTTCAGATGTTTTTTTGTAGACAAAAAAGCCAAAGGATGATTCCTTTGGCTTTTTGATTTTATGTTGAGCTGATATTAAGCAATTACTGCTTTTTCAACTACACGAACTAAAGTCCATGATTTCGTTTTAGAGAGTGGACGACACTCTTTAATTTCAACGACATCACCTAATTTAGCTTCGTTGTTCTCGTCATGCACGTGTAATTTCGTTGTACGACGGATAAACTTACCATAAAGTGGGTGTTTAACCTTGCGTTCAATCGCAACAACGAACGATTTGTCCATTTTGTCGCTTACAACTTTACCTTGCACGCTACGAATTTTATCAGTCATTACTCACCCGCCTTTTCGGTTAATACAGTTTTTACTTGTGCAATACTACGACGCACTTGTTTTAACTGATGGGTTTGTTGAAGCTGACCGGTGGCTGCTTGCATACGCAACTTGAATTGCTCACCTAACAAGTTAACCAATTCAGCATTCAGCTCTTCAACACTTTTTGTACGTAGTTCTTGAGCTTTCATTACATCACCGTCTTAGTTACGAAAGTGGTCTTGATAGGCAATTTCGCCGCTGCTAATGCAAATGCGTTTCTTGCGATCTCTTCAGACACACCATCCATTTCATATAGTACTTTACCCGGTTGGATTAAGGCTACCCAGTACTCAACGTTACCTTTACCTTTACCCATACGGACTTCTAATGGTTTCTCAGTAATTGGTTTATCTGGGAATACACGGATCCAGATTTTACCTTGACGTTTAACCGCACGAGTCATCGCACGACGTGCTGCCTCAATTTGGCGAGCTGTTAAACGACCACGGCCAACTGCTTTCAAACCGAAGGTACCGAAGCTAACTTCTGTACCCGCTGCAATACCACGGTTACGACCTTTGTGGACTTTGCGGAATTTTGTACGTTTTGGTTGCAACATCTAGCGATTCTCCTTACTTACGACCTTTGCCGCGTGGTGCCTTTTTAGGCTTATCAGCAGGTTGTTGTTCTGGTTGCGCAATTGCAGCCATTCCACCGAGGATTTCACCTTTGAAGATCCATACTTTAATACCGATTACACCGTATGTAGTATGGGCTTCAGCAGTGTTATAGTCGATGTCCGCACGTAATGTATGTAGAGGTACACGACCTTCACGATACCATTCAGAACGTGCAATTTCTGCACCACCTAAACGACCGCTTACTTCAACTTTGATACCTTTAGCACCTAAACGCATTGCGTTTTGTACTGCACGTTTCATAGCACGGCGGAACATAACACGACGTTCTAATTGAGAAGCGATACTATCTGCAACTAATTTTGCATCTAATTCAGGTTTTTTCACTTCAGCAATGTTGATTTGAGCTGGAACGCCTGCGATAACCGCAACTGCGTTACGTAATTTTTCAACATCTTCACCTTTCTTACCGATAACGATACCTGGGCGAGCTGTGTGAATTGTGACACGGATGCTTTTCGCTGGACGCTCAATAGTGATACGTGAAACGGAAGCATTCGCTAATTCTTTATTCAAGAATTTACGTACTTTGAAATCGCCGTCTAAATTATCGGCGAAATCTTGTGTATTCGCAAACCAAGTAGAGCTCCAAGGCTTAACAATACCTAGGCGAATACCATGTGGATGTACTTTTTGACCCATTGCTATTCCTCTACTTATTAACGATCTGACACAACCACAGTAATGTGGCTAGTACGTTTTAAAATACGATCTGCACGACCTTTAGCACGTGGCATAACACGTTTCATGCTAGGACCTTCATCTACGAAAATCTTCGCTACTTTAAGATCATCGATATCTGCACCGTCATTGTGCTCTGCATTAGCAATTGCTGATTCAAGCACTTTCTTCACTAAAGCTGCCGCTTTTTTGTTAGTGTAAGTTAAGATTTCTAATGCTTGATTCACTTTCTTACCACGGATTAAATCCGCAACTAAGCGAGCTTTTTGCGCTGAAGTGCGAGCGTAACGATGTTTTGCAATAGTTTCCATCTTTTACCCCTTACTTCTTAGCTTTCTTATCCGCAGCGTGACCGCGGTAAGTACGAGTCGGTGCAAATTCACCTAATTTATGACCGATCATTTCATCAGATACATAAACAGGAACGTGCTGACGACCATTATGGACTGCGATGGTCAATCCGATCATTGACGGAATGATCATTGAACGACGGGACCAAGTTTTAATTGGTTTTTTATCCCCGCTTTCCACCGCCTTCTCTACCTTCTTCAACAAGTGTAGGTCAAGGAAAGGACCCTTCTTGAGAGAACGTGGCATGGCTAATCCTCTTTATTAATTAATATTATTTACCACGACGACGTACGATGAATTTATCAGTACGTTTGTTATGGCGAGTTTTCTTACCTTTAGTTTGAACGCCCCAAGGTGTGACTGGGTGTTTACCAAAGTTACGACCTTCACCACCACCGTGTGGGTGATCTACTGGGTTCATTGCTGTACCACGAACTGTTGGGCGAATTCCTCTCCAGCGGTTAGCACCTGCTTTACCCAATACGCGAAGCATGTGTTCTGAGTTACCAACTTCACCAATGGTCGCTGTACACTCAGCTAAGACTTTACGCATTTCGCCTGAACGAAGACGTAAAGTAACATAGTTACCTTCACGAGCGATAATTTGTACATAAGCACCAGCTGAACGTGCGATTTGACCGCCTTTGCCTGGTTTTAATTCAACGTTATGTACAGTCGAACCAACTGGAATATTACGCATTGGTAACGCATTACCAACTTTAATTGGCGCATTCGCTCCAGATTGGATTGTATCGCCTGCAGACAAACCTTTAGGTGCTAAGATATAACGGCGTTCGCCATCTTTATAAAGCACTAAAGCAATATTTGCAGAACGGTTAGGGTCATATTCTAGACGCTCAACAACCGCTGGAATATCTGACTTGTTACGTTTGAAATCGATTAAACGGTAATGTTGTTTATGACCACCACCAATATGGCGAGTAGTAATACGTCCGAAATTGTTACGACCACCTGTTTTAGATTTTGTATCTAAAAGTGGTGCGTAAGGTTTACCCTTGTGTAATTCAGGGTTCACGATTTTAACAACGTGACGACGACCAGCGGAGGTCGGCTTACATTTAACGATAGCCATTATTTTCTACTCCTCCGAATTACTCTGCACCTTCAACGAAGTCAAGTGATTGACCTTCTTGAAGAGTTACATAAGCTTTTTTCCAGTCACTGCGACGTCCCATTCTTGCACCGTGGCGTTTAGTTTTACCTTTCACCACAACAGTGCGAACAGAATCCACTTTCACTTCAAATAATTGCTCAACAGCGTTAGCAATTTCGACTTTATTTGCATCTAAAGCCACTTTGAAAACGATTGTGTTAGACTTCTCAGCGTTATTTGTTGCTTTTTCAGAGACATGTGGTGCTTTTAACACTTTTAGCAAACGTTCTTGTTGAATCATGCTAACATCTCCTCAATTTGTTTCACAGCATCAACAGTGACAACAACTTTATCAAATGCGATTAGGCTGACTGGATCGATACCTTGCACATCACGTACATCTACTTTGTAAAGGTTACGTGCGGCTAAGAATAGATTTTCATCTAAGCTTGCTGTGATAATTAACACATCTTCGAGTGCTAATTCTTTTAATTTTTGTACTAAAACTTTCGTTTTTGGCGCTTCAACTTCGAACTTCTCAACCACGATTAAACGGTCTTGACGAACAAGTTCAGAAAGAATGCTTTTGATTGCACCACGGTACATTTTCTTGTTCACTTTCTGGCTGTGATCTTGTGGTTTCGCTGCGAAAGTGACACCACCTGAACGCCAGATTGGTGATTTGATATCACCTGAACGAGCACGACCAGTACCTTTTTGACGCCAAGGTTTTTTACCTGAACCAGACACTTCAGCACGAGTTTTTTGCGCACGAGAACCTTGACGGGCACCTGCTGCATAAGCAACAACAACTTGGTGAATCAATGCTTCGTTGAACTCACGTCCGAAGGTAGTTTCAGAAACAGTTAGTGCGTTTGCACCTACAACTTGTAATTCCATCTCTATCTCCTGACTTATGCTTTAACTGCTGGTTTAACGATAACATCACCATTAGTTGCGCCTGGAACAGCACCTTTCACTAATAGTAATTTACGCTCAGCATCAACACGAACAACTTCAAGTGATTGAACGGTTACACGCTCATTACCTAAGTGTCCTGCCATTTTTTTACCTTTAAACACACGACCTGGTGTTTGGTTTTGACCAATCGAACCAAGTACACGATGTGATAAAGAGTTACCGTGAGTTGCATCTTGAGTACGGAAGTTCCAGCGTTTAACACCGCCAGCAAAACCTTTACCTTTAGATGTACCAGTAACATCAACTTTTTTAACATCAGCGAAGATGTCAACATTAATTTCTTGACCTAAAGTGAATTCTTCACCTTCAGTAGTACGAAATTCCCATAAACCGCGACCAGCTTCAACACCTGCTTTCACGAAATGACCCGCTTCTGGCTTAGTTACACGACTTGCTTTTTTAGAGCCAGTAGTAACTTGAATTGCAGAATAGCCATCTGTTTCTACAGTTTTAACTTGAGTAACACGGTTGGCTTCGATTTCGATAACGGTAACTGGAATTGAAACGCCATCTTCATTGAAGATACGAGTCATACCAACTTTGCGACCGACTAAACCAATCATTGTAATAACCTCTTAATTAACCTAGGCTAATCTGCACGTCAACGCCGGCAGCTAGATCTAAACGCATTAATGCATCAACAGTTTTTTCTGTTGGCTCAACAATATCAACCAAACGTTTGTGAGTACGGATTTCGTATTGATCACGCGCGTCTTTGTTCACGTGTGGAGAAATCAACACAGTGAAACGCTCTTTACGAGTTGGTAACGGAATTGGACCACGAACTTGTGCACCAGTACGTTTAGCTGTTTCTACGATCTCCGCAGTAGATTGATCAATCAAACGATGATCAAATGCTTTTAAGCGGATACGGATTCTTTGGTTCTGCATTAGACCAGAGCTCCAATCAAAATTTAGCTAATAAAAAACTAACACCAACACTTTTCTTACTTCTAAAAACGAAAAGGGGTGCAAGTTGACCTGTTTATAGTTTCCCAATCGGAAACATTTTACGTATTACCTATTGTAATACTCGTTTAATAAATGATTACATTAAACGGCTCTCTGTGAGAAAGCTTGCGAATTTTACTGAAAAGCACCGCACTTTGCAAGTCTTTTTTGATCACTAAATCAAAGAAATCCGCTTGATTGTCTGCTGAATATTTAGCTAAACGGGATTTTACGTTATAATTTGCCACTCTCTTCCTGACTCAATCAAGCATCTATGTTTTTTCCAACGCAATTGAATAGCAAAGTGCGGTATGTTTTACATAAAAAATTACGCCAAACACACCGTATTTCTCGTAAAAGTTTAGAATTTAGCGCACTCCTGATTGGTGCAGCGCTCGTCGCCCTTTTTTCTCTTGGTTTTGCCAAATTGGCAGATCTCGGTCTCGAGTGGAATGCGCACTGGAGTGCACAATATCCCCTTGCTGTTTGGCTTGTGTTACCGAGCGGCTTAGCTTTACTGGCGTGGTTTATCGCAAAATACACCCCTTATGTGGCAGGCAGTGGCATTCCACAAGTTATCGCGGCGATAAGTTTACCACATGGGAATAATAAGAGTCGTCTGGTCGCCTTTTGGCAGACTCTGTGGAAAATTCCGCTCACGTTTCTTGCCATGCTGATTGGGGCATCCGTAGGGCGTGAAGGACCTTCCGTGCAAGTTGGTGCCGCCGTGATGCTCGCTTGGGGTAATCTTTGTCGCAAAAAAGGCATTGCCTTTAACGGACTCAGCGCTAATGAATTAATGGCGACCGGTGCCGCTGGCGGACTAGCCGCAGCATTCAATGCGCCTTTGGCTGGCGTGATCTTTGCCATCGAAGAACTTGGTCGTGGCGTGCTATTACGCTGGGAACGACGTGTCTTATTGGGTGTGTTAGCCGCCGGCTTTATTTTAGTGGCGATTGAAGGTAACAACCCTTACTTTCCACAATACCATGGTGAAACCTCTGTACCTTATCTGTTTTTATGGGTCAGTTTATGTGGCGTTGTATGTGGTTTCTTTGGCGAAATCTTTGCGCGTTTATTAGTCAAAGGATTAGCGGGGCTTTCTCCGTCCAAAATACGCGGTTGGATTCGCCGTCATCCGATTTATGTGGCATTCATTTTAGGGCTGTTCCTCGCAGCCTTAGGGACTTATACCCAAGGCAAAACCTATGGTACCGGTTATTATGTGGTGGCAGACGCGTTAGATGGACAACCTTTAAGCAGTGAATTTGGTTTATTAAAACTTCTCTCCACTGTCGCTACTTATTGGACGGGCATCGCTGGCGGTATCTTTACACCAGCATTAACTACCGGCGCTGGGATTGGTGCACAAATTTGGGCAATGACTGGCGGTATCGTTGATCAACGCTTACTGGTTTTACTCTGCATGGCGGGCTTTTTAGCCGGAGCGACCCAATCGCCTGTGACAGCAAGCGTAGTAGTGATGGAAATGACGGGATGTCAGCCTGTCTTATTTTGGTTATTGATTTGTTGCTTGGTTTCGTCCATTATTTCACGCCAATTTCACCCAAAACCCTTTTATCATTTTGCGGCTGGACGTTTTCGTCAACGCATTCAAGAAGACACAAGAGAACAAGAAAAATGATCCAAAACCAACCGCACTTTTACCGTGGGCGCTTTTCCGTTGCCCCAATGCTCGATTGGACCACTCGCCATTGTCGCTATTTCCATCGTCAATTTAGCCAACACGCCTTGCTCTATACCGAAATGGTGACAACAGGGGCGATTATTCATGCTAAGTATGACCATCTTGAATTTTCGCCAGCAGAAAACCCCGTAGCATTACAATTAGGCGGAAGCGATCCTACCCAACTCGCCCAATGTGCAAAAATCGCACAACAGCTAGGCTATACAGAAATCAATCTCAATGTTGGTTGCCCTTCTGATCGGGTGCAAAATGGCATGTTCGGTGCCTGTTTAATGGCAAAAGCCGATTTAGTCGCCGACTGTGTCAGTGCGATGCAAACGGAAGTCAGCATTCCCGTCACGGTAAAAACTCGCATTGGTATTGATGATCTCGACAGCTATGAATTCCTGTGTGAGTTTGTGCAGAAAGTACATGAAGCTGGTTGCCAAGAATTTATCATTCACGCCCGCAAAGCGTGGCTTTCTGGCCTAAGCCCGAAAGAAAACCGCGAAATTCCCCCCTTAGATTATGAACGCGTGTATCAACTCAAACGGGATTTTCCGCATTTACGCATGAGCATCAATGGTGGCATTAAAACCCTTGAAGAGATGCAACAACATTTACAGTATATGGACGGCGTCATGGTGGGGCGTGAAGCCTATCAAAATCCGAGCTTATTGGGCTATATTGATCAAGCCTTATTTGATCCAACCTGTCCTGTGGTTACCCCAAGAGAAGCCGTAGAAAAAATGTTTCCTTATATCGAACAACAACTGAGCCAAGGCGTGTATTTAAATCATGTGGTTCGCCATATGCTTGGTGCATTCCAAAGCTGTAAAGGGGCACGCCAATGGCGCCGTTATTTAAGTGAAAATGCGCACAAAGCCGGAGCTGGCTTGGAAGTGGTCGAAAAAGCGTTAAGTTTTGTGGCAAGTTAACACTAAAAAACAAGCATAAAATAGACAAAAGTGCGGTCATTTTTTGAAATGTTTTGAAAATACACCGCACTTTATCAACAAAAAGGGGCGTTAATCGCCCCTTTTATTATCTTTATCAAATTAACCTTTAAATGCAGGCAACATCCCAAACATGGCAAGGAAGTGGAATAACGCAGTCACAATACCAAATACCATGACCACAACAATCGTAACATTGCCACCACCGACCATAAAGCCCGTTTGTCCATTTGGTAAGCTACGTGATTTTCTTGCTAATAAGACAGGGATAATACAAGTCCAAATAGTGGCTACCGCGCCAGCATAACCAATCGCTTTTAAGAAACCGAGTGGGTAGGCGACAGAAAGAATTAGTGGTGGTAAGAAGGTTACCGCCCAAGACTTCGCACGTCCTTCTTTGCTGTTATCAAATTTAAAGAAATCTGCTAAGAAATCAAACACCCCTAATCCCACACCAATAAATGAAGATAAAATCGCCGCAATTGAAAACGCATTAATCGCTTGTTTGACTGAAGCAGACTCAATCACATTACCCAAGGCGCCAAGTAATACATCTAAATTTCCGTCACTGGCTAACACTGGCGCGAATTGATCGCGTGGTAAATTCCCAAAAATCGATACCACCCATAATAGATAAAGGGTTAATGCAATCCCTGTCCCACCAAGAATCGCATATTTCGCTTTACGCTCATCACCATAGTAAGCTCGCATTGTTGCAACCGAATGATGATAGCCAAAGGAAGTTAATGCTACGGGTAATAATCCCATTGCATACATCGCATAATGTGATTCTGTACCTTTCGTATCAAATAAAGTGCTTAAATCAATATTTACGGTTAAACCAAAGACACTAAAAAGGAATGAAAGCGCTATAAAGATGATCAGTAAAACGGAAACACGGTCAACAATACGCGTTGAATGCCAAACAAAGAAGGAAAAAACAAAGACAAAAATCACTGACCAAATCCGTGAATCTAAGGCAAAATACGGTGCCGCAAGTCCACTTAAGATACCCCCAGACGCGGTAGTATAAGCATACAATAAAATCCCCCCGACAAAATAAACTGCAAGATTATTGATCGTATTGACGGAATTCCCTAGCATGCTTTTGGTCACGGTATTAAACGAAGCACGCAGATCATAATGCTTGTAGGCTTCTAATAATAACCAACCTGAAATTGTCATGGTAAACATCGTAAAACAGATCGTCAAAATAGACCAAATTGTCCAAGCACCGGCACCCGAGCTTGGTAACCCTAACATACCCGCGCCGACACACACACTGGCAATAATACAGGCACCACCGAAAATTGAAGGCGTCTTTTTCATAATGCATTTCCTTTCAAAATAAAATCAATAAAAAATGCAGTTCCTGATCGCTCAGAAACTGCATTAAGCTTGTTATACTTCTTTTAAGCGTGCCGTGAAGTGACGTAAAACTTTTGGCTCATAAGTAAAGGTTAACCCTTTAATATTTTCTGCATTTTCTTTGACTTGCTTAAATGCTTCAATAATGAAGTCCATGTGCGTTTGAGTATAAGTTGCACGAGGAATCGTTAAACGTAATAACTCCGCAGGACAAGGCAATTGTTTACCGGTTTTTGGATCACGACCTAATAAGAACGAACCGATTTCTACTGCACGAATTCCCGCCACCTTATAAAGTTCACAAGCAAGGGCTTGCGCAGGGAATTGATCGGCTGGAATATGTGGTAACAATTTTCCTGCGTCAACGAATGCCGCGTGACCACCAGGTTGTTGACATACGACGCCAATCGCTTCTAAACCATTCACCAAATACTCAATTTGATTAATACGATACGCTAACCAATCTTGACGCATACCATCACGTAGCCCCACTGCTAAACGCTCCATTGCGCCCCCTTCTAAACCGCCATAGGTCGGGAAGCCTTCTTGTACGACACAAAGTGTACGACACTCGTTATACACGTCTTCCATGGATTTATCTTTAAAGCAGAGTAAGCCACCCATTGGCACCATCGCATCTTTTTTCGCAGACATCGCTAAAGCATCAGCATATTTATAGCTTTCATAAGTGATTTGTTCGATCGTCCACTCTTTATAGCCAGGTTCACGTTGTTGGATGAAATAGGCATTTTCTGCAAAACGGGCAGAATCCATAACGACTGGAATATCATATTTTTTCGCAATCTCATACATCGCTCGCATATTGGCTAATGATACAGGCTGACCACCCGCAGAGTTACACGTAATGGTACAAACAATATATGGGACGTTTTCAGCACCGACTTCTTGAATCCCTTGTTCTAATTTTTCAAGATCAAAATCCCCTTTGAAATCGGCGTTAACACTGGTATCAAACGCTTCTTTTGTATAAACGTTGCGCACTGTCGCACCATTAATTTGGCTATGACCTTGTGTGGTATCAAAGAAATAGTTAGAGAACACCACCATTTTGCTACGATCTAAGCCTTTTTCTTGCTCGCGCTTTTTAATTAATACGGGAATATAAATTTGTTCTGCACCACGACCTTGGTGAGTTGGAATTGTATATTCATAACCAAAAATCTCTTTCACTGCATTCGCTAGCGAATGATAGCTACGACTACCACTGTATGCTTCATCGCCACGTAACATCGCCGCTTGCATTTCCTGTGTTACTGCACCTGTTCCACTGTCAGTTAAGAGATCGATAAACACATCTTCACTGTCTAGTAAGAATGGGTTCATTCCCGCCTTTAAAATGGCTTCTTCACGGTACGAACGCGTGGTTCTTCTCACTGGCTCAATCACACGAATACGAAACGGCTCTGGTAAATGTTTGAAGTTTTCCATAATAAAATCCTTAAAAGTAAGCTAAAAGAAGAGGAAGAAATAAATCGGGATTTATTCCAAATAAAAAAATATCTCGAGTTTGAAACGTAAAGGATTAGCGTATTATGGGAAAAAAGAATGACAGTTTTGGATCAACAATAATCCAAACTTGATTAGGAGATAAAATCGACATCATAGAATTATCCTTTTTAAAGTAAGAAGAGATAATAACTTATGCTTGAGAATTGCTCTCGAACATAAAGTAACCATCTGTACAGAATTTGTCACCTCGAAAATGCCAAAGTTGTGAGTGGAATCACAAAAATAAGCGCCAAAGAAAGAAAAATTTCACTCTAATATTAAAATAGTATATAAAGAGAAAATGCTTTTTATTTCAAAATGATATAAATAATCAGGTGAGTTATACTTAAATGTTATACCGATTTACTTTTAGGCAAATGAAGTAGAAATTTTGACCTAGACCAAGAAAACGTTGATTAAATCGACCGCACTTCTTTTTTGTGACTCATATCAAATTTTTTATAGCCGAAAAGAAGTAATATCCCACATTATTATGCAAAAAAAGGAGCTAAAAATGACAAATGCAGAACTTCTGCAGGAAGGCATCAACTTAATGTTTGCTGGCGTTGGATTTGTGATGCTATTTTTGTTTATTCTTATCTACGCTATCGAATTTATGTCTAAGCTGGTCAATACTTACTTTCCAGAACCAGTCAAAGCACCTTCTACCAAACCGATTCAAACTGAAAATCATGACTTAGAACGTTTACGTCCCGTTATCGTTGCCGCGATTGCACATCATCGCCGCCAACAAGGGCTAAAATAACTCACAAAGGAAATTAGAAATGACTACTCAAAACAAAAAAATTGCCATTACTGATGTTGTGTTACGTGACGCTCATCAATCTCTCTTTGCCACGCGTATGCGCCTTGATGACATGTTGCCTATTGCACATGAGTTAGATCAAATTGGCTATTGGTCGCTTGAAGCCTGGGGGGGCGCGACTTTTGATGCGTGTATTCGTTTTTTAGGGGAAGATCCTTGGGTACGTTTACGTGAATTAAAACAAGCCATGCCAAATACGCCGTTACAAATGCTGTTGCGCGGTCAAAACCTATTAGGTTATCGTCATTATGCGGATGACGTCGTGGATCGCTTTGTAGAACGCTCCGTGAAAAATGGGATGTCCGTTTTCCGTGTCTTCGATGCCATGAACGACCCGCGTAATATGAAACAAGCCTTGCAAGCCGTAAAACGTAACGGTGGACATGCCCAAGGGACATTAAGTTATACCACTAGCCCAGTACATAACTTAGAAATCTGGTTGGAGATTACTGAGCAATTATTAGAAATCGGTGTCGATTCCGTGGTGATTAAAGATATGTCCGGGATTCTAACCCCAGTAGAAGCTTACAAATTAGTCAGTGAAATTAAAAAACGCTACGATGTTCAACTCCATTTACATTGCCACGCCACGACGGGAATGGCAGAAATGGCGTTATTAAAAGCTGTAGAAGCGGGTATTGATGGCATTGACACCTCCATTTCCTCTATGAGTGGCACTTATGGTCACCCGTCAACTGAAGCCTTAGTCGCGACTTTACAAGGTACACAATATGACACCGGCTTAGATATCCATAAATTAGAACATATTGCTGCCTACTTCCGCGAAGTACGTAAAAAATACGCTAAATTTGAAGGTCAATTACGTGGTTCAGATAGCCGTATCTTAGTTGCACAAGTACCAGGTGGGATGTTGACGAACCTTGAAAGCCAGCTCAAACAACAAAATGCGTCGGATAAATTAGATGAGGTATTGAAAGAAATTCCACGTGTGCGTGAAGATTTAGGCTTTATTCCATTAGTTACGCCTACCTCACAAATTGTCGGTACACAGGCCGTGATTAACGTGTTAATGGGTGAGCGTTATAAAACCATTGCTAAAGAAACAGCGGGTATTTTGAAAGGTGAGTACGGTCGTACACCTGCCCCGGTCAATGCTGAATTACAAGCCAAAGTGTTAGACGGTGGGCAACCTATCACTGATCGTCCAGCCGATCATATTGCACCAGAAATGGAAAAATTAGCCACAGAAATCAAACAACAAGCCAAAGAAAAAGGCATTAAACTGGCTGAAAATGAAATTGATGATGTATTGATTGTGGCGTTATTCCCACAAATCGGTTGGAAATTCTTGGAAAATCGTGGCAACCCAGATGCCTTTGAACCTGCACCAACCTTAGAAACCGCAAAACCGGCAGAAAAACCAGCTGCACCTGTGGCGAAAACACCAGTTTCAGGACCTGCCGTTTACACCGTGGAATTAGAGGGCAAATCCTTTGTAGTGAAAGTCACAGACGGGGGAGAAGTCGGTGAGATTGCCCCTGCAGCACAACCAACTGTACAAACAGCGCCACAACCTGCCCCGGCATCTACGAGTGGAACACCTGTCAGCGCCCCAATGTCTGGCAATATCTGGAAAGTGGTAGCAAAAGAAGGGCAAAAAGTGGCAGAAGGGGATGTGTTACTCATTTTAGAAGCCATGAAAATGGAAACTGAAATTCGTGCAAGCCAAGCAGGTACCGTACAAAGTATTCATGTAAAAGCCGGCGATACTGTTGCCGTTGGCGATACCTTAATGACATTAAGCTAACGAGGTCAATATGGAAAGTATTTTGTCATTATTAAGAGGAATGGGCATCATGCATCTGGAGTTGGGTCAAGCTCTCATGATGCTAATAAGCCTTGTCCTCTTGTGGCTTGCCATCGCCAGAAAATTTGAGCCTTTGCTCCTTCTGCCCATTGGATTTGGTGGATTATTATCCAACATTCCAGAAGCTGGGCTAGCGATGAGTGCCTTAGAAAGCCTACTACATCAAGGCAGTGCTGAGCAAATTGCGATCATCGCCGCGAAGCTCAATACAGTCGCGGATCCTGTTGCAATTAAAGAGGCTTTAGCCAATGCTGTCCCTTCTGTACAAAATCAGCTTGAGGTGATGGCGGGGGATATGGGCTACAATGCGGGAGTCTTGGCACTGTTTTATAAAGTAGCCATTGGCTACGGCGTTGCACCACTTATCATCTTTATGGGCGTAGGAGCCATGACCGACTTTGGTCCATTGCTGGCGAATCCACGAACCTTGTTGTTGGGAGCTGCCGCACAGTTTGGTATTTTTGCGACGATTATTGGCGCCTTACTCCTCAACTGGACAGGCATTATTAGTTTTACCCTGCCACAAGCGGCTGCTATCGGTATTATTGGTGGCGCCGACGGTCCAACAGCGATTTATCTCTCCAGTAAATTAGCGCCAGAGTTATTGGGTGCGATTGCTGTTGCGGCATATTCTTACATGGCGCTCGTGCCTTTAATTCAGCCACCAATTATGCGCGCTCTCACCACCCAAGCAGAACGAAAAATTAAAATGGTTCAACTGCGCAATGTCAGTAATCGTGAGAAAATTTTATTCCCTATCGTGTTAGTCACTTTAGTCGCCTTGCTTTTACCAGATGCCGCACCTTTATTAGGGATGTTCTGTTTTGGTAACTTACTGCGTACCAGTGGTGTAGTAGAACGCCTCAATGATACAGCACAAAATGCTTTGATCAATATTGTGACCATTTTCTTAGGTTTAGCAGTGGGATCTAAATTGGTCGCGGATAAATTCTTGCAACCGCAAACCTTAGGGATTTTATTGCTTGGTGTGGTCGCCTTCTGTATTGGTACTGCCAGTGGGGTCATCATGGCGAAATTTATGAATAAAATTTGTAAACACCCAATTAACCCACTGATTGGTGCTGCTGGGGTATCGGCTGTGCCTATGGCTGCACGTGTTGCCAATAAAGTCGGATTAGAAGAAGATCACCAAAACTTCTTATTGATGCATGCAATGGGACCTAACGTGGCAGGTGTGATTGGTTCTGCAATTGCCGCAGGTGTGATGTTGAAATACGTCTCTGCGCTCATGTAAATGGCTAAATGCCGATAAAGTGCGGTATAATGTGAGGTAGTGACAATATTTGCATAGTTAAAAGAAAAAAATTTGGCGTGAAAAA
>ENA-UOTW01000041-UOTW01000041.1-synthetic-metagenome-genome-assembly--contig:-NODE-41-length-39378-cov-35.322661_pt1 | contig 39378 bp, 39 predicted proteins | sample MGYA00238141_ERZ746978 | MGnify/ENA primary metagenome ERZ746978 (study PRJEB28755, sample SAMN02352454) | synthetic metagenome | study: EMG produced TPA metagenomics assembly of the Artificial... | reverse complement strand
ATACCTTATATCCACGCCCTAAAGGACGTGGTTTTACGGCACGATTAGATAAAATTTTTGGCGAAAATTGCAACCTTTTTAACCAATTAAATTGCCTGTGAGGTGTAAAGTTCAACTTTACTCAATTCGGACAAACGTTTGATATACTTTTCTAAGCGCGCAGGAAAACGAAGTCCTTTGACACAAGTTAAGTTTCTCAGCAACGGAAAAACTAAAATATCTTCGAATGACAAATGCTGATTTAATGAAGTTTCACCCATTACGAGCGCAGATAATTTCTCAAGATCTTGTGTTAAACGTGCAAGATAGGCCGGCGTATTATTGAAATGTTGCGTAAAATCACCCACATAGTCGGTTTTCTTTTTGGTGAAATAATCAATCGCACTTTGCGTAGCAAATTCCGCCAAGTCCAGTTTTACGAAACGTGGCATCAATAAATAATTAGAATAACTCGTGATTTCCGCTAACAATGCCTCAATTTCTGGACGAACCGCTGTCTGTAAAATCGCTTCCCCATAATGTGCGTCAATGTATTTCACAATATCTAAGCTTTCTGGCATGGCAGTACCGTCTTCTTTCACTAAAATAGGCACCACTTTTTTTCCCACTAAACGAATTGGGGTTTCTTCATCATCATTTAACAGAACATGTTTTTTGAAGGGTATGTTCTTTAAGCCAAAAATCATCATCGCACGGACACAATAAGGGCAATGATCATAAACATAGAGTTCCATTTTTTTACTCCTTTTAATTTACATGAAATAGTTTACTCTAATCAGATTTGTTAAATAATTCAACTAATAATTGGTTCAAGCCACTTTGTCTTTTTACTGGATTTTTCACCGCACTTTTCCAAATTTCGGCACTTGAAAAAACGGTTAATTGCTGTTTCGCACGTGTCACGCCTGTATAAATCAATTCACGTGATAAAATCGGGTTAGGTTCGGTCGGTAATACCAAACACGTGTGCGCAAACTCAGACCCTTGTGATTTATGTACCGTCATCACAAACGCGGTCTCATAGTTTGGCACACGGCTAGCGAGCACAGTTTTATAATGCCCTTGTCCCTGCTCAAACCAGACTTTACCTTGTCCTAAAAATAAGCCAATATCGCCATTATATAAGCCAATATGGCGATCATTTTGCTGGATCATAATTGGTTTACCTAAATACCAATCGCGTTCGTGTTTAAAATCAAGTAAGCCTTTTTGTTGTAAGCGTTGCGCGATTTTCTGATTTAGCTGTTCTACCCCTAGCTCCCCAACGCGTAATGCTGTTAAGAAACGAACCGCATTAAACAAGACAAAAATTTCTCCCACTTGTTGTTCATTCAGTATAGGTGACTGTTGTTGTAATGCTTTCAGTTTCACTAAATAATCTGTGTATTTTTCAACCGCACTTTTTACCACTAACGCTACACACGCTTGGCTATATAAACTCGGGTTATCTCCTTTTAATAAGGTAACCTGATCAAAATCCACCATTTCGATATCATTAAAATGGGTAAATGCGTTCCAACTTACCTCAACATTGCCTTGATTAATCGCCTGCGCTAATTGTCCAATCCCAGAATCCCCCGAAAAACGATGACTATGATGCAAACGGCATAAATGATCACGCAACGGGGAACCTTGATCTGACGAAATTAACTCAATATCCGCCACTGCTTTTAAATACTGGGTTAACGTAGGACTATAGGCGTGTTGAGAAAATTCAGACAACGCTCCCAACATTTCCCCTGCTTCCACAGGAGACAATTGATTTTCATCTCCAAGCAAAATTAATTTGGTATTCGGTTTGAGTGCCTGTAATAATTTTGCCATTAACGGTAAATCAATCATAGACGCCTCATCGACCACCAACACATCCAATGGCAATGGATTGTTTGGATGAAAGGTGGGTGTTTCTTCAAAAAAACGTATGCCCAATAAACGATGTAAGGTCTGCGCGGTAGTCGGAATAGATGCAATTAAATCGGCACTGATCGCCATATTTTCTTGTGCTAAACGCGTTAACGCACCATTAATTGACTCCATCAAGCGTGCTGCCGCTTTACCTGTAGGCGCAACTAACTTAATCTTAAGCTGACACGCAGAAAGTGTTTGTAACGCCAAGAGTAAACGTGCGACAGTAGTGGTTTTCCCTGTTCCTGGACCACCTGTAATCAAACAAAATGGTTGTTTTAACGCGGTCGCGACTGCTACTTTTTGCCAATTCACCCCTTCAACTTGCTGTGCAGCAGGAAAATAGTGCATTAAGATCGCGTTGATTTGCTCATAAGCAATAGGCGCTGTCTCAGCCCCTCGCTGTACTGCACGTTGAAGATAATGAGCAACTCGGTATTCATCTTGCCAGATACGATAAAAATAAAGCGTATTAAACTGAAACACTAAAGGGGCGACTTTTTCCAGCGGCGTTGCTGTAAACGCTATATGATCCGCCAAGCTTGATTGCCAACATTCAATCGGTAGAAAAGCAATTTTTTCTTGAATAATATGGAGATAATGCTGCTCTGCTGTTCGATAAGCCAAATTAAAATAATTAGATTCCAGCCCTTTCTCTAGAAACAAGCAAGTATTGCCTTGTTGATAGCTGTAACTACAAAGTGCGGCAAGCAATATGGCTAAATTTTTCTGTTCCCGCGACAGTTCATCTGGTTGCTTATCCGCGATCAATTGTGCAAAGTAATAATCTCCTTCACTGATCACCTTGTGTTGTTTCAATTCTTTTAAGGTAGCAAGCATTAAAAAAGCTCCTCTAATTCTTGAATCAAATTGGCATCTGGCTTATGAAAAGAGATCCCTTGTTGATCCTTTCCATTCATGCCTCGTAAAAAGATGTACAAGACACCACCAAAATGGGTTGCATATTGATAATGAGGATCACGCAAGGTTAAATAACGATGTAGCGCCAAAGTATAAAATAAATACTGCCAGTCATAATGTTGTTCCAGCATGACCTGCTGTAAATGCTCGGGAGCATAGTCCGAAGGAGAAGTTCCCAATTTATTCGATTTATAATCCAACAGATAATACTGTCCATCATAGCGGAAAACCAGATCAATAAAGCCACGCAACAACCCTTTTATGCCTTGTTTAAGGGTGTGTAATTGTAATGGTGCTGAAATAAAACGGTATTTTTGTAACAACTGATTAAATTTATGTGCTTGAAAGTCATGTTCAAATTTCAAATAAAATTCCATTTCTTTTATGCAATCCTGTGCGCTGAGAGCAGATAAAGTTACTGGGTGTTCGCGTAATAATGGCGTGTTTAAAATGGTTGTGAGCCATGTCTGCAAGGGTTCAAGCCATGTTTCCTCTAATTGTAACGCCTGACACATTTGAGCCACCGCTGCTCTGTCCACGGGTTGATCTAAAGGGAATTTTTCAAAATAACGGTGCAGTACTTTACCAACCATTGTACCTGCTGGAAAATCAAAAGGCGTATAGCCTTTGCTATACCCCGCCATATCCGCCACAGGTGCGAGTGTAACATTGCGTTCTAACGAAACATCATAATCTTTATGATCGAGCAAGAATGACACATCCGGCGTTTTTTCTTCCTCTGCCTGTGTGAGTAACTGCATTGTTTTTTCATGCAATGCACTGATCGCGCTAAAGCTAGTCACTTGCCAATTACGTTCAATATTGCCATGAAATTCTGCACATTGTAGCACCTGATCCGCGCTATTCTCTTTTATGCTAGTGCTCAGATGAATCGGTAATGCCTCAAATTCCTCCACCTGAATCTTAACATCGGGATAGACAACACGTTGCTGGAATGCAGTCAGTGCCGCACGGACATCAGTTTGTGTCATTTCGCCTTGGGTTAACACATATTGTAAGCAATTCCAATGACTGACAAAGGTTTCAGGTAGCGCCATAGCAACTTGGTATTTTGCGCGAGTTAAGGCAACATAAAATAAACGCATAGCTTCCGCACGTTGTTCTTGTTCAATCTCAGTTTGATGTGTTTCGTTGAGATCCCAAAGTACTTGCTTTTTTTCGTGATGGTAATAAGTATCAAGCAACGCGCGATTCGGTTTTGGTGCATCCGCAATAAATGGTAACCAGACTAAATCATATTCCAACCCTTTCGACTTATGGATCGTCACAATTTTGACAAGCTGACGCTCACTTTCCAAGCGAATTTGTTGCTCTTCTTGGCGATTTTCACCTTGAATTTGCTTCTCAAACCAGCGCAATAAACTCGCCGCACTTTCATTCAAAGTACTCGCTTCTTGCAACAATTCAGCAAGATGCAATAAATCCGTTGTTTGACGCTCACCGCCTACTTGACTTAACAATTTTTCCATGATTTTTTCATCTAGGAAAAGGCGATGTAACATCACTAAAATCCCTTGCCATTGCCAAATCCGTTGGTAATTCACAAATCGCTCAACGACCTGTGTCCAACGTTGCTCATCTTGTTTAATCTCACTGATTTCACGTGTGGTTAAGGCAAAAATACGCGTCGCAATGGCGTTTAAAATATTGCGCTCATTAAAAGGATGTAAACATGCGGTTAAAATCAAGGCTAATTCTTGCGCCTCATGGCAATCAAATACGTTACTTTTATCCGATAAATAAACCGACGCAATACCTACTTTTTGTAACGCCTCGCTGACAAATGACGCCTCTTTCCAATCTTTTACCAACACTGCAATTTTTTCCGCGCGCAAAGGTTGTCTTTTTTCTTCCTCTTGTTTTGCCTCGGCAGAATAAAAAATTGCGTCATGTTGACGCGCACTTTGTAACCACTGTTGAATCGAACGAGCACAAATCGTCGCTAACGTTTGCTTTTGGGCTGAAGTCAGGTTCCCACTGGCTTTTTTGGTAACCCCAACATCCCCCACATAACAACGGAATGGAGGTTCTTGTTGCCCATTTAACCAGAATGTTGGTTTATTTTGGCAAGCCGCTACAGGCAGAAATTGAATTTGCGGATATAAAAAAGGTAAGCCTTGTTCAAACTGAAATAAACTGTTGACGGCATTCACTAAGCGTTGTTCCGAACGCCAGTTCGTGCCTAATGTAAATCGTGCATCCGCTTGTTCAGCCGCTTGAAAATAGGTGAAAATATCCGCACCACGGAATTTGTAAATGGCCTGCTTAGGATCGCCAATCATAATGAAACCATTTTCTGTGGTTTGTTGGTGCAAGTAAATCTTGGAGAAAATATGATATTGCTGAGCATCAGTGTCTTGGAACTCATCGATCATCGCAAAGGGATACTGCACGCGAATAAACTGTGCAAGTTCTTCGCCTTGCGCTGAATAAAGTGCGTCACGTAACAAACGCAATAAATCGTCAAAATTTTTCTCTGTATGCTGCGCTTTATACGCAATCAAGGTCTGTTGCACACCACGTAAATAATAATAGCGTAATAATTTCGCGTAAAAAGGCTGAACGTCAAGTTGTGCATTGACTTCTTCGACTAACGCAAAAACAGGATGGCTCAACGGTGTTGCCCCTTCTTCTGCGTAAGTATTTAACGCACTTTGGCTAAAATATTTACTTAACTTATCATTTAATCCACTGACCAATGGCGAGGTTGCCCACTCATGAATGACCTTAAACCAATTGAGGACATTTGGCTTTTTAAAAGTAGTACGTTTGAGTCTTTTCTTTTCCCCTTTCGGATAGGTTTTCTCTAACTCCGCCAATATCAATGCTTGAATTTCTGCTTCCTGTGCAAGCCATTGTTGTTTTAATCGCTGGATATTTTGTTGTTGTGGTGCGATATGTTGTTGTAAAAAATCTTGCAATGGCATCGCCAGCCACGCTTGATATGCCGATTCAACCTGTAAATCTTGTGCAATATATTGGCGTAGCTCAGAAAATACTGCTTGGGGGGAACCTAGCGTTTGGTGAATATAATTGGCAACCAAAAACGGCTGTGAATAAAAATGTTCACGCCAAAGCGCTTTAAACAAACGCTCAAGTAACGCTGTTTCATCTTTGTTTAAAGTAAGATTGAAATGAACTCGCGAATGAAAGGCATATTGCATCAACATACGACGACAAAAACCATGAATCGTATAAATCGCCGCAAGATCCATGGTCTGTTCTGCGATAGTTAAACGTTGAATCGCTAGATCAAGATCGGAAATTGAAGCAAGACATGCTAACAAAAAAGGATCATCTTGCAATGCTTGTTCACCTTGCTCTTGATACGCGATCAAGGCTTTTTTGGCTTGATGAATACGCTCTCGAATTCGCCCTTTCAGTTCTTCCGTCGCGGCTTCCGTAAAAGTGACCACTAAAATCTGTTCAACCGTTAACGGCTGGGAAAAGCTGTTTTCCCCGGCTTGCAATAATAAACGCAAATAAAGCGAACCAATCGTATAGGTTTTCCCTGTCCCTGCGGAGGCTTCAATCAAACACACTTTATTTAACGGTAGAGTTACGGGGTTGAGAACAGCTGTATCCATCATATTTTCTCGCTATCAATCAAAGATAAGAAAAGTGCGGTCTAGTTTACCGCACTTTTTCACTTAAAAGTTTAAGACGTTATCCGCCGCAAAGGTCCAATCTGCAAGCTCAGATAAGGTACCAATTTCTACTCCTTCGGCTAAAGGGAGTTCCGTGATCCCCCTCGCATTAGTACAAGTTTTACACAACTTTACTTGTGCACCTTGTGCTGTGAGAATTTCCAACGCTTGTTGTAAATGGTAGCCTTCTGCTGGATTTTGTTTTGCCAGACCTCCAGTTACCGCATCGGACATTAAAAATAATTTAATCTCAACCGCACTTTTGTGTTGCTCTTGTAACTGTAAGGCTAAACGTAAGGCACTAAAAAAACTTTCATTACCATAAGGGGCAGCACTAATAACAAAAAGGAATTTTTTCATCATTAACCTACCCAAATAAATTTAATCAAAAACAGTAAAGATACCACCCAAACTGGCGCATTGATTTCTTTCACACGACCGGTACAGGCTTTCATGACACAATAGCTAATAAAACCAAATGCAATCCCTTCTGTAATCGAATAGGTAAATGGCATCATGGCAGCCGTAATAAAAGCAGGCGTCGCTTCTGTTAAATCTTCCCATTTAACACGAATCAAGCTAGATGCCATTAAAATTCCAACATACACCAATGCCCCTGCTGTAGCATAAGCTGGCACCACACTGGCTAAAGGCGAAAAGAAAATGGTTAATAAGAATAATATGCCAACGGCAATTGCAGTTAATCCGGTACGTCCTCCGACTGACACACCGGCGCCACTTTCAATATAAGTACTGATGGCGGAAGTCCCCATATAAGACCCTGCTACAGCACTTACACTATCCACATAAAGCGCCTGTTTCATTTTAGGGAAACGCCCACGTTCATCACTAAAGCCCGCTTTATCGGTTACACCGAGTAATGTGCCTGATGAGTCAAATAAATTGACCAGCAAGAAAGAGAAAATAATGCCCAGTAACGCTGTATCTAATGCTCCCGCAATATCCACTTTACCAACGACCGTACTTAAACTTGGTGGCATAGACATGATCCCATTAAATGTCACATTAGGGTCAATAAAAAAGGCTAAACCGGTCACAACCGCAATCGACACTAACACACCAGAATAAATATTACGTGCAGCTAAGACCACGATAATAAAGAAACCTAAAATACCGAGAAGGACTTTAGGATCATGTAAATGACCTAATGCAACTAATGTGACAGGGTTAGCGATCACCAGTCCCATATTTTTAAAACCAATCAGAGCAATGAATAAACCAATTCCTGCACCAATTCCCACACGCAATCCCAACGGAATCGATGCCATGAGCCAATAACGAATTTGGAAAATAGTTAATACCAATAGACCGAGCGATCCCCAAAAAATGGTACCCATACCAATTTGCCAAGAATAGCCTAATTTTCCCACAACGACATAAGCAAAAAATGCATTTAAGCCCATGGCAGGTGCGAGTGCAATAGGAAGATTGCTAAACAATCCCATAGCAATAGTACCCAATGCGGCAATTAAACAGGTCGTGACAAATACGACTTGTTTATCCATGCCTGCGTCGCCCAAAATAGACGGGTTAACAAAAACAATATACACCATAGTAAAAAAAGTGGTGATACCGGCAATAATTTCTGTTTTTAAGGTTGTTTTTTTCTCAGTCAATTTAAAAAAACGATGAAGAAAAGATTGATTTTCCATTATGATTCCTAAGTGATGATGAAAATGAAATGCTGAAAAACAGGATAAAATGAGAGGTGTTTTTCCCCCGAATTTTAACAAAAGAAAAGCCTTGATGCATTGTTTTTTCACTCAAAAATCAACACATCAAAGCAAATGATGACGGGGAGGCAATCGTTTTACATCAATCGCGTTACAAACCTAACTGATGTTTAATGCGATCAGCAAACATGCCAATACTCACCGCAAAATAATTTGAGCGATTCCAATCGAGTAATGTGCGGTAATTATTTGACACTAAAAAGGCGCGCCCTACTTCACGATCAGGTTGCACAAGCCATAAATCTGCGCCAGAAAGTGCACTCAGCTTTTCTTGATTTTGAAGGCTATTTGACTTGAGTGCGACGCCTAAATGTTGCCAAGCTGTTAAGGGGCGTTTTTTCTGATGTTCAATACCAGACAAGGCGATATCGAGAGGTTTGGTCAACTGCACTTCTACCCCCCATGGTAATTGTTTATCCCAACCCACTGTACTCAAATAACTGGCAATTGAAGCAAACACATCATCGTGGTTTTTCCAAATGTCTTTTTCGCCGTCATGATTACCATCGGCGGCATAGCGTAAATAAGAACTTGGCATAAATTGAGTTTGTCCCATCGCTCCCGCCCATGAGCCTAACATTTTCTGGCGAGGGATATCACGACGTTCTAACATTTTCATGGCAGAAACAAATTCACGGCTAAACAAGCTTTCTCGGCGTCCTTCAAAAGCTAAAGTAGCCAATACAGACAGTACATCATATTGCCCTTGATAATGCCCAAAACTGCTTTCCATACCCCATAAAGACATGAGGTATTCTTTTTGCACACCAAAACGTTGACTTGCCTTTTCTAATTGGGCTTGTTGTTCCCAATAACGTGAGGTCGCCACATCCACTTTACGTTGTGTTAACACCCGATTAAGATAATGCGTTGTGCCATGTGGATTCGAACGAACAGGCGCATTAGGATCACGTTTTTGAACACGACCTGCTTGTTGTCTATCAAGCTCAATCGCTCTGGAAATATACTGGATATCATTATGATCATTGAGCGTTTGCTCAGAGACGCCTTCAGCACGCGCTTTGCGTTTTAAAAAGAGCACATAATCTGAAAAGTTTTCTACCTGACGCGCTTTTTGGAATTGGCTTCCTGCCGCTAATGGCGTAATAGGTGGCTTATTTGCACAACCAACTAAGATAAGGCTCATCAATAATGCACTGAGGCGAAACCATGATTTAACTAACACAATACCTGTCCTACTTTCTTAAAAATTGATAAATGATACGTAACAATGAAGTGGGCAATAAGCGTGGTAATGCCCGTAATAAAAAGGTGAATAAGCCGGATAACATACCCTGTAACTTTACGCGATACTTCAATTTAAATAAGCGCCATTCCGCTTGTGCTTGAGCAAGCCCCCGGCGACGCCCCACCATGCCATTTCCGACACGAGCATAGACCAAAATATCAGGTAAGTTCGCCACATTGTGACCACTTGCCACTAATTTAATCCACAAATAATAATCTTCTTGCAGATCTTCATAACCACCACAAGCTAAGACAGCCTGTTTTTGATAAGCCACTGTCATATGATTAAATGGACAGCGCTTTCGGGTAAATTGCACAATATCGGCTTTGCTAAGTGGCACGTTTCGATAACTGACAATCTCATCAAGCGACTGCCCAAATTCGGCAATTTGTCCACCCACAATGATTACATCGGGATGTTGTTGGATATAGGCTACCTGTTTTTCAAAACGGGTCGGCACACAAATATCATCGGTGTCCATGCGAAATACCCAATCATAAGAACAATGCAATAAGCCTTCATTTAACGCCTTACCCAAGCCACGATTTTGTGCCAGTTTCACTGTTTTAATCGGTAAGCGCATTTCAAACTGCTGTACAATCGCTTCTAATTCTTCACTGACCGTACCATCAAACACCAACACAATTTCATCTGCGGGTAAAGTTTGCTGTTGTAAGCTCTCGAAACATTCTCTTAAATACAAGGGATTTTCTTTCACATACAAAGACATCAAAACAGAAAATTTCATTAAATAAACCTTTTCATCTGAATAACCAATCTAGGCGAAAGACAAGTGAGTAACGCCAATATGCCATATTTAAGTTGCCCACTTTTGCGAAACATGCCGGCGTAATAACGTGCAGCGCCCCGTGATAAATTCATCATATGGGGATACGCCAACATATATAACGCATTTAATTCAAACGCTTGTGCTTGTTGTGTCGTTTTAACATAACGTGCTTTAATTTCTTCAATAGCCTGTTCCGTATGTGAAGTATTGGTGGATACACTGGCACGTTTAGTATGAAAAGTACAACGTGTCAATGCTTGCTCCACATATAAAGGTTGGAAATCCTCATCAGACACCAGCTTTAACAAAAATTCATAGTCTTCCAATGCCCTTAAATAAGAAGATAACCCGCCAACTTTTAAAAAAAGCGATTTTTGCACCGCAATCATCGGCATCCCACCAATTTTATTGGCACGGAGCAAATTCTCTAAGGTTAATAACGCAGGGTCTGCATAAGGGTGGGTCTGGTAAGTAAACCCTTCATTAACCATCACACAGTATGCTGGATGATAGATAAAGTTCACTTCCGGATGCTGAGCGATAGCTTGAGCTAAAACAGCACATTTTTCCGCTAAAAACCGATCATCATCATCTAAAAAAAGCAACCAGTCATAACGTGCTTGTCTTGCCCCCACATTACGACTTTCTGCCGCCCCTAAATTTTGCGGATTGCGGATGACTGTGCAAGGGAAAGCATATTCTTGATTGATCTCAACCGGTTCACGGGAACAATCATCGACAATAATCACTTCAAAATGCGTTACGGTTTGCTGATGCAAACTTTCCAACAACGCAGGGATTTCCTCTTTTCGATTGTAAGAAGGCACAATAATACTAAACACTATGCCACCTCCCGTGTTTGACAGAAAATACGGTATTTTCCCGTCGTGCCAAATAAAGATAAAAACATCAGTAAAACCAGCATAATACCGGGAAAGGCATAGGTGTCAGCTTTAACATGTAATACACTTAAAATAAATACGGTGGACAGCATAAAGCGCCAACTACCGTCAAACCAATTATCCGCCACACGTTTGACGAAATAGACAGTAAACAAAAAACACACCATTAAATAACCTATTCCACCATACAAGACTTGGCGAATAAAACCTGAATCTGTACCGCCATAATATTTGCCGTCTGGCGTGTAATAGTAACCATCGCCCATTAAGAATTGTTTAACTGTTGGGATAAATAAATGATTTTTGATCAGATTCTCACTCGATGAACTGATTCTTGCTACATCTTGATGTGACAGTAAATTAATCACTGGTTCTAACGCATGTGCGACATATTTATGTTGTGGGAAATTCAGGGCGAAGAACAACACAAGACCAGCAAACAAGAACAAGGCTGGTAAATAACGCCATTTAAAATAAATCAAAATACTAACAACAGATAACATAAAGAAGGTTCGGCCTGAAATTAAGCCAATAAACAGCAATAAAAACACAAATATTGGCGATATTTGATTCGTTTTTGCATTATAGGCCAATAAAAAATGTAACAGCATCAAATAGAAAATACTGAGCTGGAAAAACGCGGAAGATGTGAGATTGTATAAACGGTATTCTTGCTCTGACTGATAAAAGCGAGGTAATAGCGTATTCGTTGATAACGCAAAATCAATCATAAAAGACACGCCCATAAGTGCAACGATACCCACGACGGCTTGTACCACAATCCCGATTTTTAAATCACGTATCAACTGTGTTTTGCCTTGATGATGGCAATAAAATACATGATAAATCGCCACTCCAAACAAAAACAGTAACAAAGTTTTGACATACATTTTGGCGACAGCAAACTCGTTTGTCCCGTTTATCAGCGTCGGTATGAGACTCAATAAAATCAACGCAAGAATCACGCCAATACTGTCTAGCGGAAGCAAAATACCTTGTGGTAACTGTTTCTGATATACCCGATAGGCTAACACCACACAGGCAATCACACCGCTAAAAAAGTCCATGCGAAAAACATGCTCTAACCAAGGATCGTACAAATAAAAGAAATTCAATAATGCTGACATACCCTGTACCTAACCTTTAATCTGAAAATTACGTTGAATTGCTAACCATTTTTTCAACGGATATTTCAGCCATTTCTGCCATAAATGATGTGAAACCGAGCCTCGACTCGCCTCTAAATTACTGACTAATGCGGGGTTTTCAATCGCCAATAATGGGCGCACGACCATGATGTCCAAGCAAAAATCGCGACCAAATAAGATAAAATCATCCGCTAACCAGAATGGACGTTGTCCTTGTTGTGATTGCTCAATAAACACTCGAGCCGCAGATTTCTTAATCAAATACGCCACGGTTCCTGCAAAGTAATTTTTATAAGGATATGCGTAATAAAATGACGAATGGGCAATTTTCTTTGCACAACACGCAAATGTCGTCGGATAATTAATTTCGAGCTCGCTTGCCTCAAAGTGATCAATTTTTGATTGTCCAACTAAAATGACATCTGCCTGCGGTTTTTGTGTCAGTAACGTCTCAAGATGTCGCTGAAAACCTTGATTAAACAGCACATCGTCTTCACAGACTAAACAATAGTCATTTTCTGATATCGTGGCATCGCCTACGATCTGTTGGTACACTGCAAGATGACTGAGCGTACACCCCACTTCCCCTTTAGTCACCGCTCGCCCATAATATTGTTGAAAACGGTTAAGATCAAAAAGTGCGGTCAAATTTTCCCAACTTTCCTGCATGGTATTCATTGCAGAAAAGACAGTGAAGTCCGCCGTATCTGGTTGAGCACAAAAATGCTCACGACGCGCGTGATCTTTTTCTAATGAAATAAGCCATTTCTGCATATTACTCTCTTATATCAATAACGTTAACGCCTAGCTCATCAAACAAATCATAACAAGCATCATAGGCGGGATTTTCTGTGTCAATTTTTAATGCTACCACTTCAATATTGTCACTTTTATTCATGATATTAATAATGGCGCTACTAAAATATGTATAAACACAGTATTTGTTGGTTTGACATTGCTGAAGAATATAATCTTCAAAGATCAATTCCGTATCAATGTAATTGACTTGGGCTAAACGATACTTTTCGCGTGGATGAGGCAAATAATAATGAATATTAAATTGTTTGATCACGCGTTCCGCTAAGGCAATATTGCGTTCATCTTCAGCAAAAACGGGTTGCCCAAGCAATACGTTAATCACCGCTGAAGTGACTTTTTCACTGTTATCTGCTGCGACCAATTCAATCGGCTCCACCCGTTCAATAATATTCTTGAAGCCTTTATAAATAGTGTAGTGTGTATGGGATAAAGCGCGTAATGATTGAATACTGTATTTATTACCTAACAGCACATTAATCAGTTTTCGCTGCAACGTGGCAGGGTCATCTTGGTAAAAAAGACTATTCGGTACAATATTAATTGTGCCGTCATCAAAGGTATTTAACAGATTAAAGTCAATGGCACTTAATAAAAACTGAATTTGTAAGTCATTAATGTTTGCCACAAAAACCTGATCAAAGTGCTTACCCGAAAACGTTCGTTTTAAATACAGAATTTCTTTTAATAGATTGAAGCGATCCTTATGCTGCACCATGGAAAAAAAACCTTGGCACTGTTGCGCAAGCCGCTTTGCATAAAAATCAAATTTTTTATTACTGACTGTTGAAAGCATGACACCATAAAATGGCGTATGCGGAAATTTAGCGATAATTTTTTCTGCAATCAACACCTGTAACAGTGTACAACAAATAATCAAATTCATTTTACTTTCCTACTTTAGCCGTCATCCAATACAACACAGGTAAAATGCTGATTGCACCAATAATACTGGCTAATGGCACAAACTGGATCTCGGTGAGGGTCAAACCCAATAAGCTGATCACATAAATCAATGTGGTTAACACAGAACAAATCGAAATTGACTTATTCTGACCATGATAAAACAGATAATTCACTAAAATCAGATAAGGCACCACGAGGGTCGTGGCAATCAAAAACAGCACAATATAGTATTTAGTGCCAACAAATTGGCTCCCTAATAACCAAACAACAAATGGCTCTGGAATAAACCACATGATCAAAGCAGGGATCGGCACCAATAACAAACTGTATCTTGCCCATCGTTGTACCTGCACTAATGTGATACGTTGCTGTTTTAAGCCCTCAAAAAAATAAGGGACTAAGGCTTTATTTAACACTTGAATCAGAATCATCACAATTGCTGCAATTTGTGCGCCCATCGCGTACAGCCCCAGTTCCGCTTCACTAAAGGCATGATAAATAAAAATCCGATCTAACTGTCCACGTAAAAATAGACTGACATTATGAAAGATTAATGGCAAGCCAAAGCCCAATAGATAATAAAGTGCGGTCTTATACTGACGAAAATTAAACGATTTTATCCGTGTTTTTTGGCGATATAAAAGATAAGCAAACAGAAAAACTAACAAATTACTGAATAAAATCGCCAAAATCCGCTTTTCTACCAACTCGGTTTGATACATTTCTAACATGAAAACGGTGATACCTGCGGATAAACTTGCTGAAAGAAATTGGATGACAGAATACGCCACAGCCTGTTTCTGACATTGCCGAACACTTAATTGGACCGCTAAGAAAGATTGAAAAATTGCAGAAAGAGCTAAATACGCCAACATCTCTGCCTTAAAGAAGAGGCAAAATGCTAAGATCACGCTACCAATAGACAAGGTATAAGCGTATCCCGCATTTACCACTAAATTTAAGGCGCGTTTACCATAAACGTAAAAAAAACGCGCAATAGCACCTTCTTGGCTTAACCCAACTATAATCAGAAATAAGGCAAGATAAGTTTGATAGTAAGACAGTTCACCAAAGCCCTCTACCCCTAATTTACGGGACAAATACGGTAATAAAAGGAAAGGCACCGATCTGGAAATCAACTCTCCGAATAAATAAATTGCACTGTCTTTAATGGCTTTCATGCTGTGCTCTAGGTCAAATAACTAAGGCGCCATTTTAACAACAATACAATTTTAAACAATAGACAACCAAGGGGAGATCATGAATAATAGTACACCTTTTACTTATCTTTACTTAACATGTTCGGACTCACAAAACTCATTACTGTCGTTATTCTTCCGCCATTTAATGTGCTGATTCTTTGGCTACTGTCTTTGCTCTTTTCTGTCTTACATTACAAAAAACTCAGCCGTTTATGTGCACTCCTAGGTCTCACGATCCTCTATATTTTTAGTTTGCCTTATACTTCACATAAGATTGAAGATAGCTTAGTCATTGAAGACAAGTTAAGCCTAGCTGATTATCAACAAGCCCAGGCGATTGTATTACTTGGAGGCGGATTACGTGATAGCAAAGAGTTATACGACAAGCTGACGGTGAGTGCGATCCCGCTAGAGCGCGTTCGTTATGCTGCTTATTTACAAAAGCAAACCCAACTTCCATTATTGATTACAGGTAGTTCTCCAAAAGGAATTTCAGAAGCGCAAATCATGGCAAATGAACTCAATGCTTTCTTTTCTGTTCCAACAACATGGGTAGAGGGTAAGGCAAGAACTACCAAAGAGAATGCTTTGTTTAGTCGTGAGATTCTCGAAAAAGAAGGTATTAAACGCGTTATTGTCGTAACAAACCAATGGCATATGCAACGTGCTAAACTGCTTTTTGAACAACAAGGATTCGAGGTTTTACCTGCTAGTGTAGGGCACGGTATTTCACCCCAAAGTTATGGACTTAATGTGATGTATTTTATCCCACAAGCGGGTGCCCTGAACAAAAATATGTTGCTGTTAAAAGAATGGCTCGGTTATTGGAAAGAGAAGTAAATCACGTTCCTCTCTCTTATTGTTCGCTTAATTAAATATCAGGCATAAAAGAACAGAGGATGTTTTCTCAAACTGATTATCAATATGCGTCCTTAGTATCGATAATTTCTTGGTAATTCATATCAGTAATAGGTCTTTGGTAAAAATCCAGCCATTTTTCCAGTAAATAGGCAAATTCTTTACGGGGAATGAAACGGGGATCGGTATCTCTTTCGTCAACATCATCAGGGATGTCCTCTTCTTCCATATCATCTAACAGATAGAAACCCACTTTTATTTGATCATGATCTATCAAGGCATCAAATGCCTGAGAACTAATCCAATCCCGAGTAATCGTTGGATCTTTGACTGCTACTAAAACTTTAAACCCATTATCTGCATAAGAATCTGGAATAGTGCTAAGGTAATCAGTAATCACCCCATCATTTTCCCGGTTATCACTTTCATAAACACCACAAGCTTTATATGGACGATTATTATATGTGCCATAACTAAAAAGAACTTTCATTTTATTATCTCCATCAATTTATTACTGGATAAACTGTCGAAATATTACCGCTTTTATCAAAATGCCATATCACTTCAACACCTGATTTTATTATTCTTTTATCACCTTGCCTAAGGTGGAATATCCACCCACAATCACCGTCATAAATACGCCTCCTTAGTGTCAATAATTTCTTGGTAATGAGGGTCGATTATGGGTTTATGTATAAATACTTTCCATCGTTTCAAAATATAAATTAACTCTTTTCTATCAATAATCTCAAATTCTGATTCCTCAGGATCATAATCTTCGGGCTCATCTCCTTTTCCATAAAGATAAAAGCCAATTCTAACTTTATCACCTTCAATAAATGCATCAATTCCATCAAAACCAACAAATTCATTTTCTATCGATATATTAACTATATCATCATAAATACCTTTTTCTTCGAATTCATTTTTTCCAAATAGCCTAATATAAGTTGCTACATAAGAACCAATAGGATAGTTTGAACAGCTATCGCAAATAGGTATTAACCGATTAAAAGAATTAATATATTCAAAAGATAATATCATAAGTATATCCTTATTATTTTATTCTAAGATTGGATGGACACTGGTTATCTCACCTTTTTCACTTCTATACCATTGTACTTTAACACCTGATTTAGTTATCCCAGTCCATACTTGCCCTTTATCGTGTATACCATTTTTAAACGCATGCTCCAACTCCACTTTCAACCTATCCTCTGTCCATGTTCTTGGAAACATTGTGGATACACCTTCATTTCCCCTTTTCTCCAAAAATTTCGGTGCATCAGGATCAGTTTTGGTTTTCGGATTAGGGATCAACACCCTCGCTTCATAAACCCCATTTGGGTATTCCTTAATCACCTCATCCACAATCACATTGCCTAAGGTGGTGTGCCTTTACTCTCTCATGTAAAAAAACGGTCAATTCTCAAAGCAAAACGTTTTCAAAATTGACCGCACTTTAGGGTTGATAAATAAAGCCCCTCGATATCAAAGGAACTCTCGCATCCGTTAAGATCGCATATCCGTCTCTATTAGAGAGCAATGAAAGACATTACGAATACTTCTCCATCATTTCATCAAATGATTTCAAACTATCTAAAAACGCTTCAAAATTCTCTGCTATAGGGAACAGTCGCATTTTCCCTGTTTTTTCATCATATTCATCGTGAATCACTATACAGATCTTAGGCTCATCACCTTTTGGATCATCACGATAATCAAAACAAATAAAATGTCCCTCGCCCGTACTACCAAAAGAATATACATGTTCATAACCATATGATTGGATCATCTTGACATCCTCCCCTGCCTAAAGGCAGGGGAGGATGTCAATGCCTCGATTAATAACATTCAGTTGCTTTTGTATAAATTGATTCTTATCAATAACTCCGCTATTCATTCACTGTCTTTCAAACGAATGTTTTAACAAAAACGCACTCGTCAAAAACGAGTGCGCTCTCAAAGTTCAAGATAAAAATATCGTGCAAAAACACATTTAAATTAATAACCTTGCGAGTAAATTAACTCTGCAAGCGTAACACTCAATAAAGCAAGATTAAAGCGCTGTTCATCTGCAACCGACCAAAATTGTAGACCATTTTCCACCGTACTTAACCCACTTATATGTAATTTTGCTGCTTGCTCTTCTGCCATTTCCTGTTCGCCATTCGTCACTGGGGTGCAATATTTTTCTGCATGATAAGTCATCAACGGATTGTCAGCCCAGCTCGCTAAGCAAGATTGAGGATCTAATGCATAATCCGATAATACGCTCACCATTTGTCCCATCCCATAGAAAACGGGCACTTGGATAGAATGAAATACGACATTATCTAATTGTGGAAAGATCTTGTGAATTTGCGTATTTAAATGCGATGCAGGCGTAGGGAAAACATCAAAAGCTAAACGTTGTTCGCCTTCATCAAGTGGAATGCCATTTAACAATCGCGCTGTTTGTCCCGCTAATTTACTTACTGTTTCTCCGTTAGTATAAGATGCAGGCAATAACGAGGTTACGGCAATGTTTTTGATTTCGTGATTTGACATCAACGAGGCGATGGCTAATGCAAGTTGTGTCACTTGTGGATCGGCTAAGGACACAATATTACGCTGACGTAAATCTACCAATTTTTCCTGATTTACTCCCGGTATCACCACAGGGACGTCTTGCAAGCTGGCACAAATCCCTTTCATATCAATCACCACGCAGCCCATTTCTGCGGCTTTCGCGAGATGAGCGACTTGCTGAATATCGCCAGCAAAGAAAAGATAATGGATTGATGACCATTCCACCTCTTCTGGTTTAAGTTGTACCACACTTTTATTATGAAAACGTATCCCTTGTTCTTCATTGAAAGGATAAATTTCAACAATTAATAATTGACTAATATTTAGCTGACTTTGTTCTAGTGTTTCAGCAATTTTCTCGCTTAATTCGAATTCTGCCGCAATAGCGACATTTAAGGTTGCGTTCATTTTTCTCTCCGCAGTAAAATAATGGGCTCATTTTACTGGAACAAGAAGAAAAGACAATGACACCAGCAATTGATTTACTGAAAAAACATAAGATTGCCTTGGTGCTACATCATTATGATCATGATCCAAATAACACCCATTTTGGTGATGAGGCTGTGGAGAAATTAGGGATTGATCCCAACCAGTCGTTTAAAACACTGTTAGTAGCAGAAAATGGTGATCAGAAAAAATTAGCCTGTTTTGTGTTACCGACTGCGAATATGCTGAATTTAAAGAAAGCCGCAAAAGCGATCGCTGTGAAAAAAGTGGAAATGGCAGATAAAGAATTTGCCCAGAAAAGTACCGGTTATTTAGTCGGTGGAATCAGCCCATTAGGACAAAAGCGTGTCTTAAAAACCGTGATTGCTCAGTCTGCGCTAGCCTTTGAACATATTTTTGTTTCTGGTGGAAAACGAGGCTTGAGTGTGGAATTAGCACCGCAAGACTTAGCCAAACTGCTCAATGCTGAATTTGCGGATATTGTGGACGAATAAGCCTGAAAAAAGATTACCAGCCTAATAAGCTGGTAATCTTGTTATTTCTATTTAAGTCGATAAAAATCACTAGAACGCGCTCGTATCTTGGAATAGCCCGACTTTGAGGTCTGTTGCGGTATAAATCACGCGACCATCCACTTCCACTTCACCATCCGCCATGCCCATCACAAGTTTACGATTAATAACACGTTTCATGTGAATACGATATACCACTTTTTTCGCGCTTGGCAAAATTTGTCCTGTGAACTTCACTTCGCCTACCCCTAGCGCTCGACCTTTGCCTTTGCCGCCAATCCAACCGAGATAAAAACCAACCAGTTGCCACATAGCATCCAAACCTAAGCACCCTGGCATCACAGGATCGCCTATAAAGTGACAGCCAAAAAACGGTAAATCCGGCTTAATATCGAGTTCTGCTTCGATATAGCCTTTATTAAATTGCCCACCAGTTTCGTTCATTTCGACAATGCGATCCATCATCAGCATGGTTGGTGCTGGCAGTTGCGGCCCGTCTTCGCCAAATAATTCGCCACGACCCGATGCGAGTAAATCTTCGTAGCTGTAGCTACTCTTTTTATTTGGTGTACAACTGTTCATTATTTTAAACTCTCCTCAGTTTTAGGATATACAAGCAAATTCTGCTTGTCGGCATTCTAACAGAGTCGAGTAAAAATAAAAATAGCTAACACTTGTAAGCTTAACTTATCGGAGCAGTTATCGTTTACGCAGCAACCAATCCCAAACACTCGTTTTATACAATTGCTGCTCTGCCCGTTGTTCTATTCGTATTGCGATCAAGCGAGAAAGCGGCAAGTCCACTTCGCTGTAAACTTTTCCCGTTTCCTCAACCAAATCCCGTTGAAATAAAATATGACAAGCTTGATACACATCTTCAACAGGATAAATAAAGAACTGTCCAGCCTTCACGGCATTGACGACGTCTTCACTTAAACTCAGTTGATGAATCACCGTGCTCGGTACCATCACGCCTTGCTGTCCAGTTAAACCACGACGTGTGCAGATAGAGAAGAATCCTTCAATTTTGGCATTCACGCCCCCTACTGAATGGACTAGCCCGAATTGATCGATCGCCCCTGTAATAGCGATAGATTGGGGTAATGGATAATCCGCTAATGCACTGACTAAAACACAAAAACTTGCTAAAGATGCGCTATCACCATCAATTTCGCCATAGGATTGCTCAAAGACCAAAGAAGCTGAAAAAGGCAATTGAGAAGGGAAACCCAAGGTGTGTGCTAAACAGGCTTGTGCAATCATAATACTTTTGCCGTGAATATTGCCCGCCAATTCACTTTTACGTTCAACATCCACCACCTCACCATCCCCAAATTGGACAATACAACTAATACGAGAAGGCTCACCAAATGCCATTGGTGTACCGGGATATTCAATTACGGAAAGCCCATTAATTTGCCCTACGATATCCCCTTCGGTGGCAACATACACTTGTTCATGCAAAATATCCGAATAGGTATGTTCTTTTAAAAAGCTTTGTTGCATTTCTTTCTGTTGAAAAAATTGCTCAAAATCCACCGCACTTAACAACGCATTGGTGTCTTTTTGTTTTAAAATCGCGCTACCTGATAAAATGGCTTTTAATTTCAATGGAGAGATAGAAACAAATGCGCGATCTTCGCTTTCGCGCACTAAGAGTTGATAAAGCTTGTTCAGACCGTCTAAGGTTAATTGGGGTAATTGGTGATAGCTCGCCATTGATTGCACATATTCTGCCCATTTCATGCGTTGTTCAGCACTTTCAATAGCATAATAGCTTTCAATTTCAGAATAATCAGCCAGATCATACAAATCTGCATCCAATTCTGCCAATGTCGCTAATTCTTCTCTGTTACCGAGTAAAATCACTTTTAATGACAAAGGATAACTTGGAATATCACAAGGTAAAGCTTTAAATGGATGTGCGGAATACCAATCAAAACGCTGTGTTAAAAGCAGTTGTTTTAAACGAATCCACAAATCAAATTGGTTGATAAGGGAACCAACACCTAAAATTAACACTCCCCCATTGAGTTGATGCACTAAGCCGGGATTTAACTGAATTTCTTGCGAACTCGGATGAATACGTATTGATCCCAGTAATTGAAATTGATCAACGTATAACGCACTCGCAACCTTTCTTTTGGCGGCAAAATTATCATTCTGATTTTGTGCAACTTCCATAAAAATGCGTGGAAATGAAAAAGAGTCACCTTGCTCAACAAGGTATTGCACACCATGTACTCTATTATCATGTTGTTGCTGTCTGGCGACAAACTGTTCCAGTAAATGCGCATATTCCCCTTGCTCATCACCTTTTAACACGCATAGGTGGCGATGAGGATTGTGTAAAAATTGATTCACAGCAGTACTTGCTCGCTGCTGCAAAGCAAAGAAATCTAATGATGAATGGGGTAATTCAGTTAATTGAAGTTCTGGGCGTAGTTCTTGCCAGGAAAGGGCTTTTTCAGCTAAAAAAGATGGATTCACACGTATTCTCTTCGTTATTTTAAGTGGTTTTAAACCGTTTAATTTATTCGCTCGGCATTATCTCACATTTCCCTGAATAGTAAAAATCTGCTAGAAAAAATGCCTAAAACAGAGTATATTGACGGAGTTACCACGTCACGAATAAGCCAAAGTGAGAGCATACCATGAAATATCAAAAACTTGAGAATCAAGAAGCGCATTGGAAATGGTTGTATTTAATCAAAAAGCACCGTGAAGGTGAAAACATTACGCGCTATGAAGAACGCAGTTTAAGTGAAGACAAGGTAAAACAACTCCTCTCTCAGCAAAATCAGCCCCAAGCAATTGAAACCTGGATCAAAGCCCACCTATCGCCTCACTTGATGATCAAACTTGATCAAGCGATTCGTGCACGTCGTAAACGTTTCTTTAATGGTGAAAAACAATCCACCAAGAAAAAATCCATTGACTTAGAATATGCTGTCTGGCTTAGACTTTCACGTTATTCACGTAAAATGAAAATGACGCTTTCTGAAACCATTACTTACATGATCGATGAACGAGAAAGCAAAGCCCAATATGAACACCAAATTTCTGCCATGAAAGCAGGGCTCAAAGACTTATTAAAATGAACCGAGAAAAAAAGACAAGGTTACATCCTTGTCTTTTTTGTTACGATGACTAAATGTTAAGAGAAAACCTTATTCAACGATTGGAATAATTTTCGTCGCATGTGATCCTTTATCGCCATGTACGACTTCAAATTGCACTTTTTGACCCACTTTTAATGAACGGTAGCCTTCCATTTCGATGACTGAGTAATGCACAAAAATATCTGCGTCTGTTCCTTCTGCAGAAATGAATCCAAATCCTTTCGCGTTATTGAACCATTTAACTACACCAACTTCCATAATTAAAACCTCTAATCGTCTAACGACTTTAACTATTTTTATTTTAATAAGACAAGATTGTCTTACCATCCAAATTTTATTTGGGGTAATCTTCTAGGAATTTTCTCTTTTTGGCAATTAAAAATAGTTTAAAATCAAACCGAGATCACAAAATTTTTGCATTTTGGAAACGTTTTCTCAATTCGCCTCACTTAATCATAACGAGTTAAGAATGTATATTATTCAATTTTTGTTGTTTTTGTCGTAATTCTTGTGCCACAAATGCAATGGCTTCTCCTGAACTCATCCCCTCAGCCATGAGCTGTTGTATTTTCTCAACTGCCTCTTGTTGTTGCTCATGCGTTAAACCTAATAGTGCATTATCTAACATTTCATTTCACCTAGAAAAAACAAATTAAATTACCCATACTTAATGTATGGAATTTAAATCCCAATCAAAAATATTAATCAAATCGAGCCATTGTTGATCGACACCCGCACAGATCGTGATCTGTTGCTGTGTTATCGGGTGTGTAAAAATCAATCGTTCTGCATGTAACATTAAACGTTGCACGCCCGTATGAGTGGTTAATGCTCGATTTTGGTGTAAATCACCATATTGTGTATCTCCCAAAATAGGATGAAAAAGGTGTTTCATGTGACGACGCAGCTGATGTTTTCGCCCCGTATGCGGAATTAAACGCACAAGCGAATAACGCGTTGTTGGGTACTTTTTCACACAATACGGCATTTCAACTTTAGCTAACCCGAGATAATCTGTCACCGCTTCTTGTGGCGCCTTGTCATCTTGGGCAAACTTATCCGCAATTTTGTCTAATTGTACTTTCAGTGGATAATCAATCCGCCCCTCACCGACTAAATATCCTCGAACAATCGCTAAATAACTTTTTTGCACTTGCTTATTTTCAAACTGAAGACACAATAAATTTGCCACTTCGCTACTTAATGCGAAAAGTAAAACACCTGAAGTCGGTCGATCTAAACGGTGAATAGGATAAACATGCTGCCCTATTTGATCGCGTAATGTTTGCATGACAAATTGTGTTTCATGCCGATCTAACCAACTACGATGGACTAACATACCTGCTGGTTTATTTACAGCAATCAAATATGGATCTTGATATAAAATCTCTAATGTCATGACTTATTTCTGCAACAATTTTTCAATTTCGCTGATCGGACTTAATAAATCAGCCAATCCATCCATTTCTTTCAGCGCCTCCTCAAGATAAGGCGTAATTGAGATTTTATTTGGCAACCCTGCCTCACTTTCGATTAACGCATACATACGAGGAATAAAGATCCATTGTAACCATTCTGTTGGGCTCATGGTGTCTAGCGCAAAAGGTTGTTCACTTAAAAAAGCGCTTTCTGGTGGTGGTGTCATTTGCCATAAACCTAATGACTGCATATTCAACTGTAGCTGTTGTAAATGCATTTTTGTTTGTTGATGCATGTGCATTCCTTCCTTTAAAAATGAGCCGCTATTTTAGGGGATTTTCCTCTTTTAAGCCAATCACGTAAAAAAATAGGCGGCAATTTTACAAAAATTGATTAAAATGAATCACTTTTTATGATTATCCTATGCCACTATGTACCTTATCGAAGCATTTTTTCGCTATACCCCAGCAGATGATGTCACACAAGATCCCGTTTATTTGCTCAATCAACTCATTGATCAATGGCGCTATAACGGACAGATTATTGGGCGTGAAATTCCGTTATATGTTGCCAATCTAGAAGAGCAACAGGGCTTGGCTATCCACTTGATCTGTCCTGAACAGCAAAGCTTATTGCCGGAATACAATAATCAAACAGTAGAAAATGCACTTACTCACGCAACCAAGTGCGGTCTCTTTTTCGATAGTTTTCAAGTGATTGCCGACGATCTCAACGCGGATCAAACCAGTCAACACGAAAAAGTGAGTTGGCAAGTATTATATACCACCCACTTACAATCTTGCTCACCACTGCATAGCGGTGAAGATATGTGCCCAATCCCGTTGTATCGTGTTTTAAAAAACATTCCGTATCTGAGTATGGATGTGATTAAATGGCAAGAGAATTGGCAGGCGTGTGATCAACTGCAAATGAATGGCAGCATATTAGAACAATATGCTTTAGCAGAGATTTCAGAACCCAAGAGTACCTTATCAAAACACGGACGCTATTTGGTCAACGAAATTGAACGGCATACCGGTATCCCGACTTACTATTATTTATACCGTATTGGTGGCAACAGCTTAGCGCAAGAACAACAACGTTGTTGTCCGCAATGTCAGAAAAAATGGCAATTAGCCCAACCACTTTTTGACTTGTTTTATTTTAAATGTGATGATTGTCGCCTTGTTTCCAATTTATCATGGCATTGGCAATGAATTAAATGATGAGCGCTCAATTATTCGTATGAAGGAAGGTAAGATGCAGTATCAACACGATAGCTTAGACAAACTCAAACTGGGTCAACAAACACAATATGCTTCAAATTATGACCGCACTTTATTACAACCCGTCCCACGTCACTTAAATCGGGATACACTCGGCATCACACATACACAGCCCTTTCATTTTGGTGCCGATATTTGGACGGCTTATGAAATTTCTTGGCTAAACTTAAATGGGCTCCCACAAGTCGCCATTGCCGATGTCGCGATTGATTTCCAGAGTGAAAACTTAATCGAATCAAAAAGCTTTAAATTGTATTTAAACAGTTTCAACCAAAGCAAATTTGCCACATTCGAGGAAGTACAGCAGCATTTAACGCAAGATCTCAGCAATTGTGCTAAAGGGAAAGTCAGCGTCAAATTGCACCCGTTGTCAAAATATTGTCATGAACCCATTGTAGAATTAGTCGGTGAATGTATCGATCAACAAGACATTGAAATTAACGACTATCAGTTTAATCCCGAGATCTTAACAAATTGCACTCATGATCAAATGGTGAAAGAATCACTCGTCAGTCACCTACTGAAATCCAACTGTTTAATTACCAATCAACCGGATTGGGGCACACTCCAGATTCGTTATGAAGGCAAACAAATTGATCGTGAGAAACTATTACGTTACATTATTTCTTTCCGTCAACATAATGAATTTCATGAACAATGCGTTGAACGGATTTTTTGTGATCTTATGCAATTTGCTAAACCAGACAAGCTCACTGTTTATGCACGTTATACTCGACGAGGAGGATTAGATATCAATCCTTTCCGTTCTAACTTTGAAGCGGTTCCAGACAATCAGCGTTTGGTTCGTCAATAGGAGAAATTATGGATAAAAATATTTATTATGTGAATCCACGCGGAAGCATGGATCAGCTCTCTCATTTAGAGGTCGAGCTACTCACCAAAAAAGCCAAAAGTCAACTTTATACCCTTTATCGTAATTGTTCACTGGCGGTCTTAAACTCTGGTGCCGTGACGGATGATAGCCGTGCATTGCTCAATAAATACCCTGATTTTGATATTCATCTGGTGGCAAGAGAACGTGGTGTTTCCCTTGAGCTACATAATCCTCCCAAAGAAGCATTTGTTGATGATCGCATTATTCGCAGTATTCAATATCATTTGTTTGCTGTACTGCGTGACATTTTATTTGTCAATGTGATGAGCCAACGTTTAAACCCTGACAATATTCAAGACAGCAAACACATCACAAATTTGGTGTTTGCTATCTTGCGTAACGCTAAAGCCTTACCGATTGGTGAACATCCAAATCTTGTCGTGTGTTGGGGAGGGCATTCGATTAATCAAGTGGAATATCAATATTGTCGTGCGGTAGGCACTGAGCTGGGTCATCGTGAACTGAATATTATTACCGGTTGTGGACCGGGTGTCATGGAAGCCCCGATGAAAGGGGCAGCAATTGGTCATGCGAACCAACGCTATAAGCATAGCCGATTTATCGGGATTACAGAGCCATCAATTATTGCTTCCGAGCCACCTAATCCGATCGTTAATGAATTAATTATTATGCCTGATATTGAAAAACGTCTTGAAGCATTCGTGCGTATGGGACATGGCATTGTGATTTTCCCAGGGGGACCGGGTACTTTTGAGGAATTACTTTATATTCTTGGCATCAAATTAGCAGAAGAAAATAAAGGCAAAACATTACCTTTAATTTTAACGGGTCCAAAAGAAAGTGCGGATTATTTCGCGACGATTGACCGCTTTATTGGTGATACATTAGGTAAAGAAGCTCAAGCATTATATGACATCATTATCGATGACCCTGTAAAAGTGGCAAGAAAAATGAGCCAAACGATGCATGACGTCAAAATGGAACGCTATCAAACCGGCGATGCTTATGGCTTTAATTGGTCACTGAAAATTCCAACGGATTTCCAACAACCATTTATTCCTACCCATGAAAATATGGCAAATCTTGATCTCCATCGTAATCAATCTACACTGGGTCTGATCGCCAATTTACGCCGCGCCTTCTCAGGTATCGTGGCAGGCAATATCAAACCAGAAACACAAGATGCGATTGAAGAATACGGGGTATTTAAATTACATGGGGATGCAGAACTCTTGGATAAAATCGATCAGGTTTTACAAGATTTTATTGTTCAACATCGCATGAAATTACCTGATGGAAATAATTATGTGCCTTGCTATGAATTAGTCAAATAGTAAAAAAAAGACCGCACTCTTGAGAAAAAAATAGCTTGTTTTTCAACAAGCTATTTTCTTTTGAGGGTTCGTTAACGTAAGATCAACACCGGTTTGTCACTATAACGCGCAACTTTGACAGTATTCGAGCTCAATCCTTCTTTATTATCGCGTACTGCCATCATAATAATCAGATCAATATTTTTCTCTTTCGCAATCCGAATAATTTCCTCATAAACAGGACCGTGCGCCAAAATATGTTGGACCTTCGCCCCTTCAGGAAAATGTTTTTTAGTAAACGCGTGTAAGGCTTTATTGGCTTCACTCAGAACATCTTGATCGAAGTTTTTCGGCAAAAAAGAGGACACAAAACTGCTACCAAAAGGCGGCACCACACTCATCACACGATACACCGTATCAGGATTATTTTGTGTCATTTCTAGGGCGGTTTTCACCGCCTTTTCTGCATCTTCTAAATGACCTAAATCCGCAGTAATTAAAATTTTCTTAAACATAGTTTTTCCTTACGCTGGCTGACGACGACGTTGATAAATTGCTAACATGAACAATAACAGTAATGTTGGAATAAATAACCATTCTTTGGCAAGGGCATCTTTGACAGGTACCGAACCTTCTAACACCACTTGATCCCAGTTCAATCCTGCTTTTGCTGCAATTGAATCAATCTCCACAGCATCAATCAGTAATTGTTTGCCTTCTGGTTTTTCTTGTTCAAATAAGGTCAAGCCCATTTTTTGTAAACGTTCCTCACCGCTTTGTCCTTCTGCAATTGGCAATTGCGCATAGAATTCAATTTGCTTGCCGTAAGGATTTAAGCCCGACACTTTAATTGTCAAATTATCACCCACCGAAGCTTGTTGTACTTCTTGCGTTAATTGTGCTGGTTCAAAATAACGCTGTGTTGGTGAAATATGTTCCATGAAGAAACCAGGACGGAATAAAGCAAAAGCTAATACAAACAAAGCGAGGCTTTCCCATAATTTATTACGACGGAAGAAATAGCCGACGGCCCCTGCTGTAAAGGCGAGAATACCAATCGTGGCTGTAATAAAGACGAGAATGCCTTTCGAGAAACTCACGTCAATTAACAGTAAGTCAGTATTAAAAATAAACAAGAACGGTAAAATAGCAGTACGTAAACTATAAGAGAAAGCCGTTAATCCCGTTTTAATCGGATCTCCCCCTGATACTGCCGATGCAGCAAAGGAAGCTAAACCAACAGGCGGCGTGACATCTGCCATAATACCAAAATAGAACACAAACAAATGCACCGCAATTAACGGCACAATGAAACCATTTTGGCGTCCGACCTCAATAATCACGACTGCCATTAAAGAAGACACCACAATGTAGTTTGCTGTGGTTGGCAAGCCCATCCCCAGAATCAAACTAAAACCAGCGACCAATAATAACATTAAGAAAATGTTACCCATTGAAAGCGTTTCAATAATCGTTGCAAGCTGCACACCAAAACCAGTTAGTGACACTACCCCAACAATAATCCCTGCCGTTGCAGTAGCGATCCCGATTCCGATCATATTTCTGGCACCGGCTTCGAGTCCATCCACCAAATCGTTCCAACCGAGTTTAAACTCTCGACGGAAAGTAGTCTGTTTTCTGAAATAGGCTAATAATGGGCGTTGTGTTAATAAAATCACAATAAGGAATAAGGCGCCCCAGAATGCCGATAAGCCCGGAGATAAGCGCTCTACCATTAAACACCAGATCAAAATAATCACAGGTAATAAGAAATGTAAGCCCGCATTAATAGTTGGTCTAACAGGCGGCAATTTCACCACAGGTGAATGCGGATCATCAATTTCAAGATCTGGGAATGTCGCGACACGGCGCAATAATAAAAGATAAATGACAGCCAGTAAGGCAATCACAATACTGAATGCATAATGTGGCGTGACGACTTTTAACCAACCTAGCCCAAACTCAACCGAAAAATACAGCACACAAAGAAAAATAAAGGTACCTAATGCACGAAGTAAGGTGTTTAAAAAAGGTTTTGGTTCATCCGTACGCGGTAACCCTTGTAAATTCATCTTACAGGCTTCAAGGTGCACAATATAAACCAGTGCAATATATGAAATCACCGCCGGTAAAAAAGCATGCGTAATCAACTGGCTATATGGCATGTTGACATACTCAATCATTAAAAAGGCGGCTGCTCCCATAACAGGCGGCATAATTTGCCCATTAACTGAAGAGGCCACTTCTACCGCACCCGCTTTCTCCGCGGAAAAACCGACGCGTTTCATCATAGGAATAGTGAATGTACCTGTTGTGACCACATTGGCAATAGAAGAACCCGAAATTAAGCCAGTTAAACCAGATGCCACCACCGCAGCTTTTGCTGGACCTCCACGCAAATGCCCTAAATAAGCAAACGCACTTTTAATGAAGTAATTTCCGGCACCTGCTTTATCCAATAACGCCCCAAAGAGAACAAACAGGAACACATATTTAGTGGACACCCCTAATGCCACACCAAACACCCCTTCTGTAGTAATCCATTGTTGATTAATAATATGAGAAAGTGAACCTGTACGATGACTAATGATCCAATCTGTTGGTAAATATTGCCCAAAATAGTTATACGTTAAAAAAATACTCGCAATAATCACCAGAGGTAAACCAAGGCTACGGCGTGTCGCTTCAAGTAATAAGACAATACCAATGCAACCCGCAATAATATCTTGTAAGTTTGGGGCGCCAAAACGTGTCACTAAGCCGTCATAAAAGAACAGGTAGTACGAGCCTAAGAACGCTCCCGCGGTAGCAAAGATCCAATCCGTTAACGGGATACGATGCTTCGGCGAAAATTTAAAGGCGGGGTAAGACAAATAAGCTAAAAATAAAGCAAAGGCAAGATGAACAGAACGGGCTTTTGTATCATCGAAAACGACATTGAGATTGACCCCAATACTACGCAAAAACTCTTGCAACCAAAATGGCGCAGGAGAAGCATAATACAGTTGAAAAAGTGACCATAAGATCGCGACACCAGCAATTAATTTTTTCGGGAAACCGTCAGGATCACGACCTCCTGTGTCACTTGATGCGACGATATCTTGTAAATCATCATAATCGATATTTTTTGTTGACACGCTAAAACTCCTCGTCATCTAAAAATAAAAAACGGAAAAAGGCAGGAAACTTGCCTGCCTTAAAAATGGGGAGGTAAAAAGATTACAACCAACCTCTTTCTTTATAGTAACGCACCGCGCCATCATGTAATGGAGCAGAAAGTGCGTTTTTAATCATTTCTTCTTCTTTTAAGTTTGAGAATGCTGGGTGTAAACGTTTAAAACGATCGAAGTTATCGAAAACTGCTTTCACAATCGCATAAACACTGTCAGCATCCACATCAGAAGAGGTTACTAAAGTCGCATATACACCAAACGTCTCTGTTGGGTTATCGCTACCTTTATATAAACCGCCTGGAATCGTTGCTTTCGCATAATATGGGTGTTCTGCCACTAATTTATCAATTTCAGGTCCTGTAATTGGCACTAGATGTGCATCACAAGATGCTGCCGCTTCTTTTAATGCACCATTTGGGTGACCTACGTTATAAGTAATCGCATCTAAGTTGTTATCACACATAACAGACGCCATTTCAGCAGGTTTTAATTCTGACGCCACTTTAAAGGCTGATGCATCCCAACCTTTTGCACCTAGAATCACATTCATAGTCGCACGCGTACCAGACCCCGGATCACCGACGTTAACACGTTTACCTTTTAAATCATCAAATCCTTTAATATTTGCATCTGTACGTGCCATTAAGGTAAATGGTTCTGGATGGATAGAAAATACCGCTCTTAATTTCTCATTTTTTTTGCCTTCAAACGAGCTTGAACCATTATAAGCGTGATATTGCCAGTCTGATTGCGCAATACCGAGTTCCATCTGATGACTTGCAATTGAGTTAAGGTTTGCAACAGAACCACCTGTTGATGGCGCATTACATTTTACGCCAGTTTTCGCGGAATCACGATTGACTAATTGACAAACAGATTGACCGACAACATAGTACACCCCTGTTTGACCACCGGTACCAATGGTCACGATTTTATCAGCAGCAAAGACTGCGCTTGAGCAAAGCATTAATGCTGCAGTGATTGAAAGCTTTAGAGACTTTTTCATAGCGTCATTTTCCTTATTGATTTTGTTGGTTTGCCAGAAACTCACTTCTGTTAGCGGACTTACAAATAGCAAAGATTTTACGTTTTTGCAACAATTTATTTTACCGCCTGTCAAATCTGTGTGACACATCACATCCTGCAAGTGGTATAAAAAGCAATCTTAACTTCTTAAGCCAATTCCGCGACTAATTAAATAATAAGCGAGCGTATATAAACAGACCATAAAAGCAATTAACACACCAAATGTATAGCCTACTGTGACGTCTGAGATGCCTAAAAAGCCATAACGAAAGCCATTAATCATATACACAATGGGATTTAATTTTGACACCCACTGCCAAAAGGGCGGTAAAAGTGTCAGCGAATAAAAAACGCCCCCTAAATAGGTCAGTGGTGTTAAGACAAACGTGGGGATAATACTGATATCATCAAAAGAGCGCGCAAATACGGCATTAATCAAGCCACCCAACGCAAATGTCGCCGTCGTCATACACAATGTGAGTACAATAATAAACCAAGAATGAACCTCAAAGGCGACAAAGGATAAGGCGACCATAGTGACTAATATACCAACACATAAGCCCCGAGCCATCCCCCCAGTCACATAACCTAAAATGATAATATGTGATGAAGTTGGTGAGATTAATAATTCTTCAACATTTTTCGCAAATTTGGTGCTATAAAAGGACGACGCCACATTTGCAAAGGCATTGGTGAGTGAAGACATCATAATTAAACCGGGCACAATAAATTGCATATAACTGACCCCGCCCATCTCCCCAATACGACTGCCGATTAATTGACCAAAAATCACAAAATACAAAGTCATAGTGATCACTGGTGGTACCAAAGTTTGTACCCAAATCCGCGTAAAACGGCGAATTTCTTTCATCACAATCGTCTGAAATGCAACCCATGCTAATTTCATTTATTCCCTTCCTGTTCAGACTGTTTTCCTTTATTTAACGACATCGATACAAAAAGCTCTTCTAAACGATTGGCTTTATTACGCATACTTAACACTTGAATACCTTGTGTAGATAATTGTGCAAAAAGCGAATTTAGTCCCTGTTCACGTCGAATTTCTACTTCTAAACTATTCTCTGTCACGCTCAACACCTGATAGCCTTCAATGCGAGGCGGCGGACAGTTGGGGGCCAGATCGAGAACAAAGGTTTCTGTTTCTAACTTTGCTAACAAGGCTTTCATCGGCATATCAATCACCAATTTACCTTGTTGAATAATCCCAATATGACGACAGAGCATTTCTGCCTCTTCTAAATAATGGGTGGTCAGGATAATGGTTGTACCTTGTTGGTTTAGCTCACGTAAAAACGTCCACATAGTTCGGCGTAATTCAATATCCACGCCAGCTGTTGGCTCATCCAAAATCAATAACAGTGGACGATGCATTAACGCGCGAGCAATCATTAAACGGCGTTTCATCCCTCCAGATAAACGAATGGCTTGCTGGGTTCTTTTCTCCCACAAATCTAATTTTTTTAACCAGATCTCTGCCCGTTTTATTGCTTCATGGCGAGGGATACCATAATAGCCAGCTTGATTGACTAAAATATCAATGACTCGCTCAAATTGATGAAAATTAAACTCTTGAGGAACTAAGCCAATACATTGTTTTAACGCACTTAAATCCCGATCTAAGTCATAACCAAAGACGTTGACTTCACCACTGCTTTTATTCACTAACGAGCTGATGATGCCAATCAGGGTTGATTTGCCTGCACCATTGTGACCAAGCAACGCATAAAAATCCCCTTCTTGCACCCTCAGATCAACGCCATGTAAAGCTTTTACACCATTTTTATATACTTTACGGAGTTGCTTAATCTCTAATGCTAACATGATTCATTCTGTCCTAAATTCGGCTCACATCAAACCTTGCCAAATCAATTTGATCCGGTGTGCCATAAAATGCACATAAGGCTCTACGTAGTGTTTCTGCCCGTTTTGGCAACCCTTTCTCAACATACCATTTGACTTGCTCATATACTGCTTGTTTAAACGGTTGGGTATCACCAGGCTCACCACTTAAATTATCGACACTAGCAAAATAACGAAAGCCAGCAGCATCGGACAAAATCCATTCGATTGCTTGTGGTTTGACCTCAACTTGCTCAAATAAACGCTGTTGTGCAGTGCTTCTACCATCTGGTTCATACCAATAACCAAAATCTTCTAATTGACGACGCGCTTTCCCTGCCACTAGCCAATGAGCAATTTCATGTAAACCACTACTGTAAAAGCCTCGAGCAAAGTAAATGACATGGTGTGGGCAGTTTTCATTTGCGGGGACATAAAGCGGTTCATCACCACCTTTAACTAAAATCGTATTATATTCTTGTTCAAAACATTGATTAAAAATCGCTATCAAATCGGAAAGTTGATGTTCCATAGATACCCTAATTGAAAAGTTTCTGAAAATCGACCGCACTTTAAAAAAGAAAAAGAGGCAAGATCATGCCTCTTTCTTCAATAAATTACCAGTGTTATTTAAAACTATCTAATTGTTGTAATGCCGCAATACGTTTTTCTAATGGCGGATGGCTCATAAATAAAGCGGCTAAACCACCACGTTTACCGTTAATCGCAAAAGCGGCAAGCTGCCCTTCTAACTCTTGTGGTTCATGTAAACGTTGCAAACGTTGTAACGCAGCAATCATTTTGTGTTTACCGACTAACTCTGCAGACCCTGCATCCGCACGAAATTCTCGATAGCGAGAGAACCACATGGCGATCATGCTGGCTAAGAAACCAAATAAGATTTCCAAGACCATAGACACAAGAAAATAAATCCCTGTACTACTTTCACCATCTCGATTACTTGACACGACTCTCGCGATCATGCGTGACACAAAAATCACGAATGTGTTCAATACACCTTGTAATAAGGTCATGGTCACCATATCACCATTTTTAATATGTGCCACTTCATGCGCAAGTACTGCTTCTGCTTCATCTTGTGTCATGGCACGTAATAAGCCAGTACTCACAGCCACTAAGGAATTATTTTTACTTGGTCCTGTCGCAAACGCATTCACATCCTCAGAGTGATAAATCGCGACATCAGGCATCGGTAAATTCGCGCGTTCAGCTTGCGAACGAACTGTATTCACTAACCAACGTTCCATGTCATTACGTGGCTGTTTGATCACTTCCGCCCCCACAGCGCGTAGAGCCATGTTTTTGGATAAAAACAGAGAAATTAAAGAACCAGAAAAACCAAATAATGCTGCCATGAGCAATAGCCCTGTCGCATCTTGTGCTTGGATCCCCATCAAACTTAAAATAATGTTAAAAACAACTAAAACTGCCATGTTCGTGGCAAGAAATAGCAAAATTCGCATCATAAGTAAAATCCTTATCGTTAGGTTAAGTATTCAGTGTTGTAATATAGTAACAAAATCGTTAAATTCAATAGCAAGCCGAAGAAATTTTACCACAAACTCATCTGTACTTGTGTCTTAGACTCCGTTGTTTCAGGCAAATTCACATGTAAACCAATTAAACGGATTTCTCTCCCCGCTGCACGTTGCCAAATTTGTGTAAGCAGTAATTCAAACGAGTTAAGCGTAATGAGCATGCCACGTTTTTCTAAGGTCGTCACATGAAAATCTGCAAACTTCAGTTTCACACCAACTTTATGCAACATAGAAAAAGACAATGTTGGACAATGGGTTTTAAGACGCTGAATCAGCAATGCATAAAGTTCAGCCAAAATGACATAAGCTTGCGCTAATTCATCAATGTTGTGCTGTAATGTTCGCTCAACGCCGACCGACTTCAAGATCCGATGTGGTTCAACATGGCGTTCATCAACCCCATGACTAAAAGCCCAAATCCGCTGTCCAAGTTTACCAAATTGTTCTAATAATCGCGCTTTATTCATGTGCTGAATATCCGCACAAGTATTTAGTCCCATTGCCATTAAGCGCTGTGCCGTCACTTTACCCACTCCGGGGATTTTTTTAGTGGCAAGTTGGCAATAAAATGCTCAATTTGTTCTGGTTTAATCACAAATTGACCGTTCGGTTTATTCTGTTCCGATGCAATTTTAGCCAAAAATTTTAATGGCGCAATGCCTGCAGATGCAGTCAAACCCAGTTCATTAAAAATAGCCTGACGAATTTCTGTTGCTATCCAAGTTGCTGAGCCTGAACAGGCTGTAGAATCTGTCGCATCTAAATAGGCTTCATCTAAAGATAGCGGTTCAATCACATCGGTATAGCGTCGAAAAATCTGGTGAATCTGCTGTGATACTTGTTTATATAAAGGCATATTCACTGGTAATAAGATTAAATTAGGACATAATTTAAAGGCTTGTGCTGTTGACATGGCACTATGTAAGCCAAATTTGCGAGCCTCATAATTACAAGTGGCGAGAACACCACGGTGTTTCGCCTCTCCTCCTACGGCAATGGGTTTTCCGATCAGAGTTGGATTATCTCGCATCTCAATTGCGGCATAGAAACAATCCATATCCACATGAATGATCTTTCGAATCGGCGCCATAACAAACGTATCCACAAGTCAGCTAAATTTCTTAAAATTTTACCGCACTTTAACACAAGATACTGTATAAATAAACAGCTACGTTCGCGCTAAACTTAATACTTTGGAAAACAAGCGTTTAAACAACAACGGAATAGCTTGACTGCCACGCTTTTTTATCTCATTAGATAATGCTATCGCCAGATCGGGCTTTGAAGTACGTTGAATCGCGCGTTGAATAATTTTACTCATAGGATAGGAATGGGATTTAATTTGCCACTGTGCGAGGCGAATGAAAACATCCGCAAAGCCATTAGCATAAAAAAAGTGTTCAATATCACGTTTGGGTAAAATGGTAATTCTATCTGCTCTGACCATTTCTTCATCAAGCATATCTTCGACGATTTCACCGTATTTTTTCCCCGCCTCGTCACCGTCTGTTAACACATACCATTGAATGCCCATCGCTTGTACATATTTTAATAACGGTTTTAAACCACTTTGGGCAAATTCAACAATCCGAATGCCCTCCATTTCAAGATTAATCTCTAATAATTTGGCTAACTCGGATAAAATCCAAACCTCACTTTCTCCTTCAACTAAAACCCACATGCGTGAAAATAACGCTAAACTGCGATTATGATGAATATGGAAAGTTAACCGTCTAAAATCTTCTTTCCCCAGATCTTTTCGGCGTAATTGAAAACAATTGATTTTCTCTGGTGTACGTACTAAACGGCAAATCGCATTTAAATTGACTTGTGAAAGTAATTCAACCGAATTCGTGGTTGTAATCCGTTGTACCGGCAAATAACTGACAAGCTCCCACATAATCGCTACCATTCTTGGATGCAATCTCGCATCGGGATCTTCAAAGAGGATAATCGGACGCGTAAAACGACCGAAATGAATACGTTGATTGCGAACAAATAAACTGGCTAACGAAAAAAACAGCTTCTTGCGTAGCCGATGCGTTTCATCTTGTTTTAATTTAGTGCACAGTGACTTCGCTTTATGCCAAAGTAACGTCGTATCCTGTTTAATTTCCGTCATATTTTTATGATTCAAGAAGTAATAGCATAACAGATCAGAAACCGCACGAATTTCATCTTGAGTCTCATCTTGGATTTCAGCACGAATAAATCGGAAGGAATGATGTGCGCGATTTAATTGAGCATCACGGAAACGATAAACAGGATGACGAGCAATTAATGAAAATACCAAGTTATTGACATCATCAACCACAATTGGCTCGCCCTTTTCATTAAGAAATGCATAAGTCGTATTCACTTCATTGTTTGCATTGATCTGTCCTTCAACCCGTAAATAAAGACGTTGATAACCATCTGGATGGTCGACGAGCAAATGATGTTGTAAATAAGGTAAGTGATACTCCATACTGTCTTCGTTTTTTTCACTTTCCGCAAAAGTAAATAATAAGATAAGGTGGCGTACCGGCTCAGTTTGTTCAGCTGGAATATGAAAATCACGCAATGTAAATTGATAAAGTGCTTTTTCTGGGTTAAAAATCAAACTTAATGCAGAGAGTAAACTGGATTTTCCCCACATATTTTCACCGATTAACACCATATCCGCACTAAAATGGATAGATAAACGGTGAATACCTCGAAATCCCAACACGTCTAATTGCCGTAAATGCATAAACACCTCTTGTTTTTTTCCTTGCCTTACCTAGAATGGAGAAAGCGTTTTAGTTAAGGAAAATTTATATGTACGAAGGGCTTCTCATTGTTTTATGTCCACTTTTTGTCGGTTATCTCATAAAAACACAAAACAAAATACTCTTAACCTCAATTAATCACATCCTGATGATACTACTTTATATTATTTTATTCATCATGGGATTTTCATTAGGACAATTAGATGATCTGGCAAAAAAGTTACCTGTCATTGCGATTTCCGCCGCTACTTTTGCCATTCTGATCCAATCATTCAATTTGGTGGGACTCATCGCTTATGATCGGTTTTCCCCTAAACCATTAAAAAAAGTCACAGGTGAGATGCCCTCTCGTTGGAAACTCTTATTTGATTCAGGAAAACTTTGTGCGATGGTACTTCTTGGTGCCTTCATCGGCTATGTAATAAAAGGTAAATTCAGTCTACCTGAACACGCTAGTACTTACGTCTTAGTTTGTCTTATTTTTTCCGTTGGCATCCAATTAAGGAATAATGGCATTGCTTTACGTGATGTACTTTTCAATAAGCGAGGATTGATAACTGGGGTAATTTTCATTATCACATCCTTACTGGGTGGGCTACTCGCTGCAATACTATTAAAATTACCCCTCACCCAAGGTCTGGCAATTGCGTCTGGGTTTGGTTGGTACTCTCTGTCCAGTGTCCTCATTAACGATGCATGGGGACCAATGTTTGGTAGTATCGCCTTTTTTAACGACCTCTCACGTGAAATCGTTAGCTTATTTCTCATCCCATTTTTAATGCAAAATCACCGCTCTTCTGCAGTCGGTATTTCAGGCGCGACAGCTTCAGATTGTACATTACCGATCATCCAAAAAGCAGGGGGGATTGAAGTTGTCCCATTGGCGATCAGTTTTGGCTTTATAACAAATATCTTACCGCCAATTCTCTTGGTCTTTTTTTCCTCTTTCCCAATTTAGCTTGGGATGTAGCCATGTTGTATTCACATTATTTTTTCATTTCATGTAAGCGCATACTATGCTGACTCTAATAACAACAAAAGAACCTAAGAAACAAACGAGAATATTTAGATAGGAAATATGTTAGTAATAAAATCATCAAGATATAAATGCATTAACTACCTAAAGTGCGGTCAATATTCAATGTTTTTTATGTCATGATAAATCGGAAAGAGAATCCTATCAAACTCATTCTGAGCTAAAAAACTGATTCTATCATTGTATTAAACATTTCATATAAAAATTAATCATAGCCATTCTTTAAAAAGAATACAGAAATAGTGTTTCTGCTCAAAGCTCGCGCGATAAACAGTAAATTAGCAAAAAATATCCGTGACTTTATGGATAGAGAATATCTCTCTGACCTC
>ENA-UOTW01000040-UOTW01000040.1-synthetic-metagenome-genome-assembly--contig:-NODE-40-length-41716-cov-36.689182_pt1 | contig 41716 bp, 47 predicted proteins | sample MGYA00238141_ERZ746978 | MGnify/ENA primary metagenome ERZ746978 (study PRJEB28755, sample SAMN02352454) | synthetic metagenome | study: EMG produced TPA metagenomics assembly of the Artificial... | reverse complement strand
CGTGTTGATTTTAACAAAGACAAAGAAGTTAGCATGACGATGGAACGCATGTATTCAGCCCAAATGCATTATCAGCAATATTTAAAAAGGGGTAAAAATGGAAAAAGGACAAAAAGTTAAACTACGAAATGGAAATGATGCAGAAATCGTGTTTATTAGCGATTTCGGCAAATTACTCGTTGTTGAGTATATTGATGACGAGTTACCTGCTGTTCACTGGCACAATAGTAATGGTTCATTCTATGCTGATTGCGAGAGTGCGCTAGATATTGTTTGATGTCAGCTAGAAGTGGCGATACAGCGAGCATTCGCACTGCTCACTGTATCAGCTACGCAGAGATATCCTGCATATAGCCATGTGCCACAACGTCTAGCTAGACCGTGGCATTTTAGCAAAACAATAAAAAAATGTGGTAATTAATATGCAGAAAGTAAAAGAATTTCGTTGCGAGTGCTGTAAAAAGCTACTCGCGCGAGCAAAAGATGTACAATCATTACAAATTAAATGCGTACGTTGTAAAAAAATTAATCAATTCAATTAATCAAATCAGAGTGTCAGAGCATCACTTGAATGCCAGAACGCCATAATTTAAAGGAGCTAAATTATGGCAAAACAATTCAAACAAGCCCCATTGCCGTTCGTAGGTCAGAAACGAATGTTTCTCAAGCATTTTGAACAAGTCTTGGATGAAAATATTCAAGGGGATGGCGAAGGTTGGACAATTATTGATGTGTTCGGCGGAAGTGGCTTATTAAGTCACACTGCAAAGCGTTTAAAACCAAAATCGAGGGTCATTTATAATGACTTTGACGGATATTCGGAAAGACTAAATCACATAGCTGAAATTAATCAATTACGTGAAATACTTTATCAAACTGTTAATGGAATTATACAAAAAAATAAGTTGCTATGCAATAGCAAAAAAGATGAAATTATCAATAAAATCCATAATTTTAATGGATTCTTAGATATAAATTGCTTGTCTTCATGGTTACTATTCAGTGGTCAACAAGTTAGTTCTTTAAATGAGTTATTTAAGCAGCGTTTCTATAATTGCATTAGAAAAAGTGACTATGAATTAGCCGATGGTTATCTGGATGGCTTAGAAGTTATTAATGAATCTTTTCATCAACTATTACCTAAGTTTATAGATAAAGAAAAGGTATTATTAATATTAGATCCTCCTTATTTGTGCACAAGACAGGAAAGCTACAAACAGGCTAGTTATTTTGATTTAATCGACTTCTTACGATTAATTCACCTCACAAAACCACCATTTATCCTCTTCAGCTCAACAAAATCCGAGTTTATTAGATTTATTGAAGCGATGGTGGAAGATAAATGGGATAATTGGCAAGCATTTAATAAAGTCAATCGAATTACAGTTAATGCTTCCGCAAGTTACAGCGGTAAGTATGAAGATAATTTGATTTATAAATTTTAAACGTGGTTTAAATATGATTTAAAGACAATAAAAAACCGCTTAAAATGGGAAAAAATGATTTCTCACTTTAAGCGGTTGCGTTTCTCAAATTTCGCGGTTGGCTACACCATGAGAAGACCCGCTGCAGTAGTAAATATCTTTATTGAAAAAGTCAAACTTGAAAGCCAGTTAAATATCTCATCAGAAGAATGGCGAGCCTGAAAGCAACGTATCGAACAACAGCATCCTATGTTGTGTGAAGATGTGGTTGCTTGGCGTATTGAAACCTTGCACCAACTCTTAGCAAACTATCAGAAAAGTGCGGCAGAGATTGAGCGAGTTTGTCAACACGCTATGGCGTTATTTGTGGAATGGCGTCATAAAATTGATGTGCCGGCGCAAAGTCAACAGGTGTTGAATTTACTAAAACAAAAATATCCACTGGTGGCGATTACTAACGGTAATGTTGAGCCACAACGTATTGGTTTATCGCAATTTGATCTCGTACTACGGGGCGGTGAACAGGGCAGAGCGAAACCCCATCAAGATTTATTCCATCAAACCGCACAACACTTTGGCGTTCAGCCGCACGAGATTTTACACGTCGGTGATAATTTAATGACAGACGTACAAGGCGCGATTCAGGCTGATTGTCAGGCGGTTTGGATTAATCTTTCAGGCAAAGTGCTACGGGATTTCCCTGAAGCAAGATTAATGCCAACCTTAGAAATTACCGAGTTGAAACAGTTGTTAATGTTGGTGGCGTAAACATCGTAGTGAGGGAGGAAATATGCAACAACAACGAGAAGCCACGATGGCCTTATGGTTTGAGATGTGGCTGCAACAACAAGATTTAGGTATTGATCAGATCTTTACGGAAAATGTGATTTATATTGAAAGCTGGGGACCGAAATATACTGATCGCGCAACGCTCAAGCATTGGTTTAGCGAGTGGAACCAGCGTGGTAAAGTACAGGTTTGGGCAATCAAGCAATATTTTCATAAAGGCAATCAGACGATTGTAGAGTGGACCTTTCATGATCAAATGCAAGATGGCAGAAAAGAGGCATTTGATGGTATGTCGCTGATTAAATGGTCTGAGCACAATCAAATTTGCTATTTACAAGAATTTGGTTGTCATCGTGAACATTATAATCCTTATGAACAGGGCGACATTCCCCAATTTCGAGAAGACAAAAAGCACTGGTTTTAATGATTAAGTAGAAATGCTTCTCTAAGACGAGCACGATTTTCGGTTACAAAGTAATAGCCCAGCAATGATTAAACCCGCACTGATCATGTGGTAGAACGCAAGAGTTTCATTTAACACTAATACCCCTAATAACGCTGCGAATAACGGTGTGGCATTTGTAAAGGCAGCGCCTTTATCCGCACCCACTAGCGAAATCCCATAGTTCCAAAAGCCATAAGATAGGATCGATGGACCGATGATTAAATAAGTAATAATGCTATATTGTGTTGGTGTTAACGTAGAGAAAAATGCAGGTGGCAATTGTTGATATTGCCAAATGAAGAGCGGGGTAAAAAGTAACATTGCCATACAAACTAACGTAGTTAACAGCACCGTATTGGGTAAGTGTGCTGGTTTAATACGAATCAGACAACAATAAATAGACCAACTCAGTGCAGAGCCGAGTGCCCATAAATCCCCTTGATTCACTTCTAATTGAGTTAGACGTTGTATATCGCCTCGGCTAAGTAGCCAAAGAACCCCAACAAAACTAAACAATGCACCAGTCAATCCCGTAAAATTAATAGGGTCACCAAAGACAAGGCGGTTGAGAAATAAGACAAAAATAGGGACTACCGCGAGGTAAATACTGGCATTGAGCGACGTTGTGGTTTGTAAACCTTGATATAAAAATACTGGGAAAATCACAATACCCAGCAGAGAAAGTGCGGTCAAAATTCGCCAATGTTGACGGATCACGGGCGTAAATTGGCAGCTACGTTTACTAAATAATAGCAATAAGATTAAGGCAGCCGGAAACTAACGTGCATAATTTAACACAATGGGTGGAATGTCCGTGCTGAGTATTTTGCCAAATAGGTAGTTACCGCCCCAAAAGAGGGTGGCTAACAGTAAGCAAAAATAGCCATAACCTTGTTTGTGTGTCATCTCATTCCACGCTCAATAATGATGCCGACATTACGTGCTTGTGCCACGGCTTTTGGTTTACTCAATTTTAAACGCAACCAGCGGATGCTAAAGCGTTGTTGTAATTGCTCCGCCACTTCATATGCCACGCGTTCAATCAATAAAAAGGGTTTTGATTGCACATAATCAAGAATAAACGCACTCACTTCAGCATAATTTAAACAATATTGCACATCGTCAGTTTCTGCCGCTTGGCGACTGTCCCACGCCATTTCCAGATCAAACACTAATTTTTGTTTAATTTGCTGTTCCCAGTCATATACCCCAATTTGAGCGAAAACGGTCAGCTCCTCAATGAAAATGTGATCAATCATTCATTTATTCCTTCCAATATGAAATTTCATTAGGCTTATGCTATCAACTTTATGTACAATAGACGAATAAAATTTTTCCATGCCGACCACTCTAAAGGACAAAAAATGAGCCTATTTGCGATTTTCTATCTGTTCCTGGCGTATTTATTAGGATCTGTTTCTAGTGCAATTTTATTGTGTCGTTTAGCGGGGTTGCCTGATCCAAGAGAAAGTGGTTCTCATAATCCCGGTGCAACCAATGTCTTGCGTATTGGTGGGCGTTGGGTGGCATTGAGTGTACTCCTGTTTGATATGCTCAAAGGTATGTTACCTGTTTGGTTAGGCTATTATCTTGGTTTGACTCATTTTGAATTAGGGATGGTGGCATTAGGTGCTTGTTTAGGGCACATTTTCCCAATCTTCTTTAAATTTAAAGGCGGAAAAGGGGTGGCAACGGCATTTGGTGCTATTGCTCCGATCTCATGGGGTGTCGCAGGCAGTATGCTGGGCACTTGGTTATTGATTTTCTTCGTGAGTGGTTATTCTTCGCTCAGTGCGGTGATGACCGCGCTTCTGGTACCTTTCTATGTGTGGTGGTTTAAGCCCGAGTTTACTTTCCCTGTCGCTTTAGTGTGTTGCTTGTTGATTTATCGCCATCATGACAATATTCAGCGTTTGTGGCGTGGGCAAGAAGACAAAGTGTGGAATAAACTGAAAAACAAAAAAGATTAATTTAGCTAAGTAACAAAAAAGGACCAGACGGTCCTTTTTTATTGCGCGTTTTAGGTTATCTGACTTTATCAAGATAGGCTTTTTCCGCTTGGTCATCAAAAATGGCTTGTTGATCAGTTAAGACAAAGCCGCCAAGATCTTCCGCAATACTTTTCGCTGCACGGATCATCATGCGTAAATTCATCAGATCATTGCCTTCTGATGGCAACTGCATAAAGAGGGCGATCCCAACGGTACTAAAGTCATGCATATTGTAATCAAATGTCCCCGGTTGTTCGATGTTGGCAACACTAAATAAGACTGGGCTGTTGACACTTAAATCAGAATGGCGGTGATAAATATTATGTTCACCAAATAAGAAACCTAATTCATCTAAAATTTTAGCCAGTCTTGCGCCTTGGAATTGATAATTTTCAGGCGCAACGACGTACATCATAATAAAAGTGGCATCCGTGTCTTGCGGTACCTCTTCGGTTGCTTGTTGCTGAGCTTGACTTTCCATTAAGGCTTGTTCTTCCTGTAATGCCGCTAAGGTCACGGAAGGTGATTGTTGTGCGAGATCAGCCAATTGTTGGCGTAATTGTTCGGAGTGAGTATCGATCCCTTCTTCTTGGTCTGCATAATTCTCAACCTCTGCAATGGTGGTTAACGCGGGAGAGGTTGGTGGGGTATCGGGTTCAATTTTAGCTTGATAAAGTTGCTCTTCTTTAGGTAAAGTAATTTTGATATTTTCAATCGCTTGTTCAACGGCTTGTTGTTCATGGGCGAATTGTTTTTCTGCTTCAAAAGCAAAGGTGCGTTGTGCCGGAGAAACCTCAGCGGTAGGTGTACTGGTGTTCGCATCCTTTTTTTCTTCTGATGCTGATTGGATATGCGCTGGAGGTTCTCTTAGACGAGAATCTCGCGTAAAGGTATTCGCACTTTTAAAGTATTGTGACTTTTCGCGGCGATTGGCCCATAAGCCATGAACCACTAAAATAATTAATGCGATAATGCCTAAAATAATTAAAATTGTATTCAAATCCATTATCCATTCCTCATCATTATTAAAAGGATAAAACTCGCATAAGCTTATCATATTTTCTAGGGCTTGTTGATCATTTGTTATGACAATCCAAGGATGAAAAAAACAGCAAAAAATTGCTTTTTGAGTGCTCGCTTTGTATGCTAGCGCTTTGTTAATTTATTGGGAGAACTTATGTTATCGCATGCTGAACTGAAGCAAGGCTTTCATTATTTTATGATGGGGTGGCATTTAATTACTCAGAAAGGGCTACGCCGTTTTGTGATTATGCCAATCCTACTAAACATCGTGTTACTAAGCGGATTATTTTGGCTTTTTATCACACAAATTGAAAAAATGATTGGAATGCTCATGCTCTCGATTCCAGATTGGTTAAGTTGGTTGAGTAGCATTTTGCTGATATTTGCTATTTTGATGATTTTAGTCCTGTTTTATTTTGTCTTCACGACCTCGTCAGGCTTTATTGCTGCACCTTTTAATGGTTTGTTAGCGGAGAAAGTCGAAAAAATGCTGACAGGTGAAAATCTGGTGGAGGGCAGTGTATGGGATTTTATGAAAGATATTCCACGGATGCTTGGGCGAGAATGGCAAAAGTTAGTGTATAGTTTACCGAAACTGATTATTTTATTTTTATTAGGTTTTGTGCCGGTGTTAGGGCAAAGCGTTATTCCGATTATTGTGACATTATTTACGGCATGGATGATGGCAATTCAATATTGTGATTATCCTTTTGATAACCATAAAGTGCCTTTTTTTGTGATGAAAGCAGAATTAGCAGAAAAGAGAGCACTTAGCTTAAGTTTCGGTGGTTTGGTAATGCTGTGTACTTTTATTCCTTTAGTGAATTTGGTGGTGATTCCTGTTGCCGTTTGTGGTGCGACGGCGATGTGGGTGACACATTTTCGCGAGCATTTAGCCATGAAACCAGTTAATCAGGAAGGCGTAAGTCGAGCGAGTACGGTCAGCATTGTAAAATAGTATTTTGTTATAAAATATAGCAAATGGCTATTTTTGTGGGGATTGGAATTATGGTAGAACTAAGCTATGGCTTAATTACTCAATGGATTGAACACAGAAGGAAGACAAGATGACCATTTACTCAGATAATTCTTATTCAATTGGCAATACCCCCCTTGTGCGCTTGAAACACTTTGGTCAAGGCAATATTGTGGTCAAAGTGGAAGGGCGTAATCCCAGTTTTAGTGTGAAGTGCCGTATTGGGGCGAATATGGTATGGCAAGCAGAAAAAGACGGTATCTTGACGAAAGAAAAAGAAATTGTCGATGCTACCAGTGGAAATACAGGGATCGCCTTAGCCTATGTGGCAGCTGCACGCGGTTATAAAATCACTTTAACGATGCCAGAAACCATGAGTGCAGAACGTAAACGTTTATTACGTGGATTGGGCGTCAATTTAGTTTTAACGGAAGGCGCATTGGGCATGAAAGGGGCAATTGCCAAAGCAGAAGAAATTGTCGCGTCTGATCCACAACGCTATGTAATGTTAAAGCAGTTTGAAAATCCGGCTAATCCAGCCATTCACCAACAAACAACCGGACCGGAAATTTGGCGTGATACGGATGGTCAAATTGATGTGCTGGTTGCCGGTGTTGGCACCGGCGGGACGATTACAGGGATTAGCCGTTATATTAAACAAGATAAAGGTAAAGCGATTCTCTCTGTGGCAGTTGAACCTGTGGAATCACCGGTGATTAGTCAAACTTTAGCCGGTGAAGAGATCAAGCCTGCCCCACATAAAATTCAAGGCATTGGTGCGGGCTTTATCCCTAAAAATTTAGACCTTGCATTAGTGGATCGTGTTGAAACCGTGAGTAGCGAGGAAGCCATGCAAACTGCACGTCGATTAATGGCAGAAGAAGGCATTTTAGGGGGGATTTCATCGGGGGCGGCGGTGGCTGCCGCAGATCGTTTGGCAAAATTACCTGAATTTGCCGAGAAATTAATCGTAGTGATTTTACCGTCTGCGTCAGAACGCTATTTAAGTACGGCATTATTTGAAGGTATTGAGGCTTAATTCCTTCCCTTTATTACAAGCAAAGTGCGGTCAAAACGTATGAAATTTTGACCGCACTTTTTAGCAAGAGACATTATTGATGTTGTTTTTCCCAATATAACCACTCTGCCACTTGTTTGGCGTAATAGGTCAAAATCCCATCGGCGCCAGCACGTTTGAAACACAATAAAGATTCCATAATACATTCTTTTTCTTTGAGCCAGCCGTTTTGGATCGCGGCCTGATGCATCGCATACTCACCCGATACTTGGTAAGCGAAAGTTGGCACCCCAAAATGGGTTTTCACGCGATAAACCAAATCTAAATACGGCATGCCAGGTTTGACCATCACCATATCCGCCCCTTCTTGTAAATCTAATGCCACTTCTTGTAGTCCTTCATCACTATTGGCCGGATCTAATTGATAAGTTTTTTTATCGCCCCCTTTTAAATTGGTGGCAGAACCGACGGCATCGCGGAAAGGTCCATAATAATGAGAAGCATATTTGGCAGAATACGCCATAATGAGTGTATTGATAAACCCCTTTTCCTCGAGGGCATGGCGAATTTTGCCAATTCTACCGTCCATCATATCGCTTGGTGCTACAATATCTGCGCCCGCTTTCGCATGGGAAAGTGCTTGTTTGACCAAAATATCGCTAGTGACATCATTTAACACATAGCCTTGTTGATCAATTATCCCGTCTTGTCCGTGTGTAGTATAGGGATCTAGGGCAATATCAGTAAGTATGCCAAGTTCAGTTGGGAATTTGTCCTTTAACGCTTTTACCGCGCGCTGTACTAAGCCATCAGGATGATAAGCTTCTTCTGCCATTAAGGATTTTTTCTCTTGTGCAATCACCGGGAAAAGTGCAATCACCGGCACCCCATATTTAACTAAAAGTTCGGCTTCAATTAATAGCTCATCAAGGGTTAAACGTTCTACGCCAGGCATAGAAGGTACGGGTTCCCGTTGCTTTTCGCCTTCAATAATAAAAACGGGATAAATTAAATCCTCTACGCTGAGTTTATTTTCTGCCATTAAACGGCGGCTGAAAGCTTGTTTCCGCATACGGCGTAGGCGACGTTGAGGGAAACTGGCAAAAATTTGTTGTGTCATGAATCGCGTCCTCGTGTTTAAGTCAGTCTTCGCGCTAAAAATAAGGCAGACACGTTGGTCTGCCTCGTGAACTATTGTGTTTCTTCATCCTCTCTAGGGCGATAAAAACGTGCAAAAATTACACCAACCTCAAACAATAACCACATTGGGATAGCAAGTAGGGTTTGCGAGAAAATATCGGGTGGTGTTAATAGCATGCCAATAATAAAAGCAGCAACAATAATATAGGGGCGTTTGCCTTTAAGATCCTCGGGTGTAGTGACGCCTGTCCAACATAATAAAATAATCGCCACAGGCACTTCAAAACAGACCCCAAATGCTAAGAAGATTGTCAATACGAAATCCAAATAGCTACTGATATCTGTAGCAATCGCGACACCTGTTGGGGCGGTTTTAGTTAAGAAACCAAACACGAGAGGAAAGACGACATAATAAGCGAAAGCCACCCCAAGATAAAACAGGACAGTACTGGAAAACAGGAGCGGGTAAATCAAGCGTTTTTCATGTTGATAGAGGGCAGGTGCCACAAATGCCCAGATTTGATAGAGTAAATAAGGCACGGAGAGAAAGACGGCAACTACTGCAGTTAATTTGATTGGTGTGAAGAAAGGGGTAGCAATATTGGTGGCGATCATACTGGCGCCAGCCGGTAACACATCAATTAAAGGCGAGGCCACAAAGTTATAGATGTCGTTGGCAAAATACACTAAGGCACAAAAAACGACCGCAACAAAAATGATCGCTCGTAGTAGGCGATCACGTAATTCCATTAAGTGGCTGATCAGAGGTTGAGAATCTTCAACACGCATTAGGCTTTCTTATCTTGTATTTCTTCTGTTTGAGGTTTTACTTTTGAGGCAAATACCGGCTCATCATCGTCATCGGGATAATATTGCTGGATATAAGCCATTTCATCGTTTTCTTCGGCAAGTTCTGCTTGTTCTGCAGGAGACAGGACATCATCGGTTGTTGCCTCCGTCACTTGTTCAGACGGGGTGAGTTGCTCCGTCAGCGTTTGTGATGTGCTCTCTGTTGCATTTTTTATCTCTTTGATCTGTTCTTCCAGTGTTGTATTGGCCGCTGCGGCTTTTTGTTCTAATGCCGTACGCATTTTTTCAGCCGAGGCTTTCAATTCTTCAACCGTTTTACTGAGTTCAGGCGAGAGTTGTTGGAAATTGAGTTCTTCTGCTTTTTTTATGCTTTCTTGCAGCTCTTGTAATTTCAGTTCTTGTTTTAGTTCATTTTGCACATTGGAGGCTAAACCACGAATTGTTGCAACCCAGCCCATGACGGTGCGAATTGCGACAGGCAAACGTTTCGGTCCGAGCACAAGCAGACCGATGACTAAAATAAGAAATAACTCAGAAAACCCAATATCAAACATTATACTTGTTCTTTGTCTTTTGCTTTTTCAGTTTTTGCTGTAGTTTCACTGTCATCGCTTAATGACTTGAATTCGGCATCTTTTTCTTTGTTATCATCTGCCATGGCTTTTTTGAAACCTTTTACGGATTCGCCCAAGTCAGATCCTAATGTTCTCAATTTTTTTGTACCAAATAATAAAACAACGATTGCTACAATGATAAGTAGTTGCGTAATACTAATGCCACCCATATTTTATCCTTCTTTAGTATGTTGAAAAATGAATGTTGGTGAATATAGCTTTTTTACTGCGTTTGAACAATAGCCAATTCACATTATTTTCTCTTCTTTTGCGTTTGATCAGCTTAGTAAGTAAATTAAAAGCCAGATCGCTAAGCCAGTGCATAACCCCAGAATAAAGGAGGTGAAGTGAGGAATGTTACGTTTTTTGGCTAAGGTGCGATTTAAATGGATTAACTCGTCAGCGATAATTTTTTGTTGCGCGAGGGCATCCATCACATTTTCTGGTAAATCAACCAAATGTTCACGCCAATATGGCAGTTTTTGTTTAACAGATTTAGTAAAGGCTTTTATGCCCATTTGCTCATCGAGCCATTTTTGTAAGAAGGGCTTCGCGGTATCCCATAAATCTAGTTGTGGATAAAGCTGTCTGCCTAACCCTTCAATGTAAAGTAACGTTTTTTGTAGTAACACCAATTGTGGCTGGACTTCCATATTGTATTCGCGTGCCACATTAAACAGGTTTAAGAGCACATGTCCAAAGGAAATCTCGGATAAGGGTTTAGCAAAAATTGGCTCACACACCTCACGAAAAGCTTGCTCAAAATCATCAATATTCGTGTCTTTGGGCGTCCAACCCGATGCAACATGCATTTCCGCCACACGGCGATAGTCGCGATTAAAAAACGCCACAAAACTTTCCGCTAAATAACGTTTATCATGATCATTGAGGCGTCCCACAATACCACAATCGATCCCAATATATTGGGGATCGTCAGGATGTGCTCGATTGACAAAAATATTACCCGGGTGCATGTCGGCATGGAAAAAGCTATCACGAAAAACCTGAGTAAAAAATACCTGTACACCACGCTCCGCCAGTAATTTCATATTGGTGCCATTAGCATGGAGTTCTTCAATATTGGAAACCGGTATCCCATAAATACGTTCCATGACGATGACGGTTTGATGACAAAATTGTTTATACATTTCGGGAATGTATAACATTGGGCTGTTTTCAAAATTGGCACGTAATTGAATCGCATTCGCCATTTCACGGCGTAAGTCTAATTCATCGCGTAGGTTTTTTTCATATTCGCGCACGACTTCCACAGGACGTAGTCTGCGTCCTTCTGCTTTTATGCGCGGGATCCAACTTGCCACTTTGTACATTAAACTTAAGTCAGCATTAATCATTTGTTGGATGTTAGGGCGTAAAACCTTTAATACCACTTCTTTTCCTGCCAAACGGTTTTCTAAGTGCGGTGCGTTTTGCTTAAATTTTGCCGTATGGACTTGTGCAATCGAAGCTGAAGCTAAGGCAGTTTCGTTAAATTCATCAAACCATGTTTCGAGTGGCGCGCCTAGCACTTTTTCAATTTGTGCTCTGGCGATCTTGCCATCAAAGGGATCGACTTGATCTTGTAACAACGCTAATTCATCAGCAATGTCAGGGGGGAATAAATCACGACGCGTGGAAAGCATTTGTCCTAATTTGATCCAAACTGGTCCCAGCTCTTGTAGCGCAAGGCGTAAACGCAAACCAAATGTTTTGTCCTTATGTTGATTTCGTAGCCAAAATAGGGTTTTTCGCCAGCAGCGGATTGCACGTGTATAGCGATGCTGGGGTAGGGCCTCATCAATTCCGTAAAGTAAGAAAGTTTTAATGATGTTATATAAGTGGGAAATATCTTTAATTTGCATGGGTTGTCCCTATTGGGCTATTTCTTTTTGAAAAGCATTTCAATTTTTTGTTCTAAATGCGCGGTTTGGTGTTCTAAGTGTTTAACTTGATCACAAAAATCCGCGATAGCCAAACTTGGTGAAATAACTTGCCATTCTTCCGTTAAGCGCTCACCCCAAAATTGTTGGCTTTGGTTAAGTTTGTATTTTATCGAGCGGGTTAATTTCGTCAGAAAATCTACTGCCGTTTGTGCAGGGACATCGCCAAGATAAGGAGAAAGCAATTCTGCGGGATCTTTCTCTAAAAATTCAATCAGGGCGACAAAATCTTGTAACACCTGTAAATCGCCTTGCAGGTAAATGGACTTATCATTAATAAATTGGCTTAACTGCGATTTCTTCGGCAAATGAAACAGTAAGCTCGGCGCAATATCTACAGCACAGTCAGTTTCACCTTCATATCGGCTGAGTAACTCAATCCGTTGTGAAGAAAAGAAAAAATAGATTGGTAAGTCTATTTTTTGTAATTTGACTGCTAAAACCTTGTTATTGAGCTTGCGTAAATAGGGAGCGCAATAAGCGGTCTGTTGAATCAATTTATTAAGCAGTGTTTCTACACCTGCGCATAGATATTGTGGCAACATCAGTTGCTGAAAAAAGGTGAATTGCATAGATACTCTTTAGCTCACTAAGGCACTCTGGGTGATTTTTTTGTTGCTGTTTTCTTCTTTGGGTTGATATTTATTCTGAATTTGTTGTACCTGGATGACAATTAAGAAAATAGCAAGGCAAGGGGAATTGCTAATATACTGTCAAACATCGTGATTGTCGCTAAATCATGTTAGCGATGTTTTTATTTACGAATAAGAGCGCATCAGTTGCTTGCATAATGTCACGGCTTAGCCCTATTTGTGCCACATAAATCAGAATATCGAGTCCTAGTAATATCAAGACCTGTTTTGAATGATTTTTAGCTCGATATTTCATGTGGGTCTCCCCTCAATGTTAGAACTTATAACCTCGGTGTAATGCCACAATGCCTGCACTTAAATTATAGTAATTAACTTGTTCAAAGCCCGCGTCAATCATCATTTGTTTTAAAACATCTTGTGCGGGGTGCATACGGATAGATTCAGCAAGATAGCGATAACTTTCACTATCATTGACCACCACTTCGCCAATTTTAGGCAAAATATTGAAAGAGTAGAAATTATAAATTTTACTGAGTGGATCTAAAATCGGTTTGGAAAACTCCAACACCAATAAGCGACCACCGGGTTTTAACACGCGAAACATAGAACGTAGTGCTTTGTCTTTGTCTGTGACGTTACGTAAACCAAAGCTGATGATCACACAATCAAAAGTGTTGTCAGGAAAAGGCAGTGCTTCAGCATTAGCTTGTACATAATTAACATTGCCGACAACGCCGAGGTTACGCAGTTTTTCCCGACCGACCCGTAACATCGAATCATTAATATCGGCAAGGATCACTTCACCGCTAGGTCCTACAAGGCGCGAGAATTTTGCCGTAAAATCTCCTGTTCCACCCGCCAGATCTAACACCTTATGTCCTTTACGTACTCCACTGCAGTCAATGGTAAAGCGTTTCCAAACGCGGTGAATACCAAATGAAAGTAAATCATTCATTAGATCGTATTTGCCTGCGACGGAATGGAAGACATTGGCAACCATTTTTTGTTTTTCCGATTTTGCCACGGTTTTAAAGCCAAAATGCGTGGTTTCTTCTGTGGTAGGAGATAAAGTCGGGTCGAGTTGCACTTGTTCGGTCGCAAAAGCGTGTTGATCTGTCATAGCAAATATCCATAGAGCTTAAATTAGACTAAGGATAACAAAAAATAGCGGAGAATTCCGCTATTTTTCTTGTGTTATACTAAATCGAACAATAAAAATTCGCTGTTTTGAATCAGTTCAATCTGTAAGGCATTTTCGTGTGTAATTGCCAGACCGTCACTGGTGTTGAGTAGGACGTCATTCACACGGAGTTGTCCTTTTACCAGTTGTAGCCAATAGCGTCGCGTTGGCAAAAGTGGAATCGTTTTGACCGCACTTTGTTCTAAACTAAGTTGCCAACGCCATAAAGACATGTCTTGATGAATATAAAAGGCGCCGTCTTTTGCTTCTGGGGATAAAATTAAGGTTGCCCCTTCTTTGTCAGCAAAGCGACCTTGCTGATAACGCGGTGCAATGCCTTTTGACTTCGGTAAGATCCAGATTTGGTATAAATGGACATCATGCTCACTATTTGGATTGATTTCAGCGTGATGCACGCCTGATCCTGCCGACATGATTTGAAATTCGCCAGCATGTAATTGGGTGTGATTACCCATACTATCTTGATGTTCAATTGTACCAGACAAGATATAGGTTAAAATTTCCATATCTTGATGCGGATGCATATCGAAACCGTGTTGTGGGGCAATAATATCTTCGTTAATCACACGTAAATGTGAGAAGTGTATATGTTGGGGAGAATAATAATCAGCAAAGGAAAAACTATGATATCCCCTTAGCCAGTGGATTGCGGGATGACTTTTTCCTCTTTCATGTGCATAGCGTACGCGTAACATAATCTATTCCTGTGTTTGTGAAGCACTGGAGGCTTGTCTGATTGGCAGCATGCCTGTCGTCAATGCTCTTTTTTCTAATGGATAAAAAAACACCACTCTTATATTTGTTGGTGGTGTTTTTTATTTGATTTATTGTGCCTCAATGGGGTCTTTTGTGGACATTTTCAACAGTAAATAACCTAACACCGCGGAGAAACCAGAACCAATCAGAATACCTAAACGGGCGAGTGCAGTGACATTTTCGCTATCACTTTCTCCATCAAAGGCGAGACCAGCAAGGAACATGGACATGGTAAATCCAATTCCACAGAGTACAGACACAGCAAAAATTTGTTTGAAATTAATGCCTTCAGAAAGCTTAGCAATGCCTAGTTTTACTGCTACAAAACAGAATGAGAAAATCCCCAGAGGTTTACCTAAGAGTAAGCCAAGGGCAATCCCCATTGGTAACGTAGAGGTTAAGTTATCCATTCCCATACCAATTAATGAAACCCCAGCATTACAGAAAGCAAACAGTGGGAGAATCGCAAAGGCACTCCAAGGTGATAAAGTATGTTCAAAGTCATCTAGTGGGCGCTCGCCTTTCTTACCGTTTAATGGGATACAAAAACCGATAATTACTCCCGCCAAAGTGGCGTGTACACCTGATTTGAGTACAGATGCCCAAAGAATAATACCGACAATGCCGTAAGCCGAGAGTGCGGTAATTTTTAAACGGTTCATTGTGATCAAAATTGCCACAGCAACCCCCGCGAAGATAAAGGCTTGTGGACTTAAATCATGAGAGAAAAATAGCGCAATAACAACAATCGCCCCTAAGTCATCAATAATCGCCAGTGCCAACAAGAAAATTTTCAGCGCGAGTGGAACACGTTTACCTAATAAGGCGATGACGCCAAGGGCAAAAGCGATATCCGTTGCCATCGGGATCGCCCATCCCTCTTGAAATTCAGGATGTGTTGCGTTAAACACAAGAAAGACAATTGCAGGAACAACCATACCGCCTGTTGCCGCAATGGCGGGAAAAACAGCACGTTGATAACTGGATAACGAGCCTTCTAGTAATTCACGTTTAACTTCCATTCCGACGAGCATGAAAAACACGGCCATAAGACCATCGTTGACCCACATTAAAAGCGGTTTATTGATGATGAATGCACCAATTTGGACACTCACTGGTGTTTGCAAAAAATCAAAGTATAAATAACTTAATGGGGTATTGGCTAAAATAATGGCTAAAGTTGCAAAAATGAACAGCAGAATACCACCTGCCGCTTCTTGTTTCAGAAAGTTTTGAATTGGTGTTAACATTTTTCCCCTCAATATCTTTTTTTTATGATGATTATATTTATATCACTTTTTGTGCTGAAAAATGAAATAAAATGATCGATTACGCCGTAATTTTTCATTTTATTTCAATTAATAAGCCTTTCTAAAAGATAAAATTCAGTATGTAGGACGATTTTTGTCCTATTATTGCTTAGTGTTGTTTATTTTTTATCCTCTGATTTATATAACCTATTTTTATATAAATAACTGCCCAAGAGTGAATGTGCCAGTGCTTCTTTTTTTAGCGCTTCTGATAAATTCGCCTCTGTAAAACGATTGGTTTGTTTATCATAGAGATAACCTTTGGCTTCAACTTTGGGGGCAAGGATGACAACCTCGTTACCTTTCATCATGGCGAGAGTTTGATCATATTGCATAAAAGCACGATTTGGATTGTCTTCTTTGGTTAAGTCATAACCAATCATCGGATAATCGCCACTGATGCCAGCTAAAGACAGCAACGTTGTAGGCATATCAATTTGGCTGACGAGACGGGCATCACGTTTTACCTCTACATGATCGCCTAGCAATAAAGCTGGGATATGAAAGTGCTTAATCGGTACTAACGCAGCACCGCCGACACGAGAATCATGGTCAGCAATGACTAAAAACAGCGTATCTTTCCAGTAATCTGCTTGTTTAGCTAATTTAAAGAAATGACCAATCGCATAGTCTGCATATTTCGCCGCATTATTGCGGGTTTGTTTTGGTTGTTCATAAAGTTCAATTTTACCGTCAGGGAACTCAAACGGATCATGGTTACTTGAGCTAAACACTAAACTAAAGAACGGTTTACCTTCTTTATGTAAGGCGGTAAAGGTTTCATGGGCTTTATCAAATAAGTCTTCATCACTCACTCCCCATGTCGCTTTGAATTTAGGATTGACGTAATCCAATTCATCAATAATGTATTGGAAGCCATTACCATAGAAGAAGCTTGCCATATTATCGAAATGCTTTTCACCACCGTAAATAAACGAGGTGTGGTAGCCTTGTTTAGCTAATAATTCGGCAATGGTAAAGAAACCATGTTGGCTGTTGCTGAGTTTGACGACGGCTCTTGCCGGTGTTGGAGTAAAGCCCGCAGTAACGGCTTCAATCCCACGCACAGAACGGGTTCCTGTCGCATACAAGTTCTCAAATAACCAGCCTTCTTGTGCTAATTTATCGAATTCTGGAGAAAGGGGTAATCCGCCTAAACTGCCAATAAATTGTGCGCCAAGACTTTCTTCTAAAATAATCACAATATTTTTAGGTTTGCCTTGGTAAGTGGCTTGGTTTCTGGTTAAGGTTGGATATTGACTAGAAATATAGTCACTTTCTGGACGACCACGCGTTTGTTTTACAATACGTAGCATTTCATCATCTGCCATTTTGCCGTATAAAGAGGCAGCATTGTCTTCATCTTTAAATTGTTGTGCAGCATAAATAACAGAATAGCCTGAGTTGAGGACTAATGAATTGACTAAACCGTCGGAAGAGAAGGCTACCATCGCCGGATTAATACCGCGATGCGCAAAAGTTGATCGGGCACCGATAAAGGCAATAGCGATCACTAACAGAGCAACAACTGGACGGAATTTCCAACTCGGTGAAGATAAGTTTTTCACTGCCCATCCCGCTAATTTCCAATAACAGAGTGTTGCAGTGGCAGTGACAACTAAGCTAATTACCATGGAGAGCAAATGCCCCTCAAATAGCATAGTAAACACTTCTTTTGGATAAATGAGGTATTCAATGAAAAGGCGGTTTGGTCGGAAATCATAGGTCTCAATAAATGCAGGTGTGGCAATTTCCATGAACAAGATAAAGACACTGCCAAAGGTTAACCAAACACGTAATATTTTTTGCCAAACGCGACCAAGCGCATTATGGTGATAAAGTAATTCTGTGAATAAGGCAGGGACGCCAAATAAATAACACAGTGACACAATATCAATGCGTAGCCCTTGCACAAATAGCTCGACCCAGCCATTGACCGCGCTCACACGCTCTGCTTGCCAGAGTGACAGCCCTAAACGCGAAAGCGTGAAAACGATGAGATTAACGAAGACGAAAAAGAAAATGGGGAACAGCAAAGTGCGGTGATTTTTTTCAGAATTTGAATACATAACAGAACCTAACGAATTGGGATAAAAACAAAGGAACAGATTGGAACTGCGCTTTGTAGGTATTCACGTATTATTAAACTTTTTTTTATGTTCTGCAATTTTATTCCATGTGCTTTCAGTGTGGTTTGCTGCAGATAAGTGCGAAATGGATAGACATCCGAGGAGATGAAACGTCGAAAAGACAAGAAGATCAGGCTTTTTGGATCAGCATGATCTTCTTTTATTATCGTGTTACGCGGCAGGAAGAATCGTTGGACGTTCTTCTTTTGCTTTTAGCATATGCTCACAGAGTTTTTCACGTAATTCAACACGTACTTGCTCGTAGGCAGGATCACGCACGAGGTTATTGAGCTCATAAGGGTCTTTCTCTAAATCATAGAGGAAGTCTTCTTGATACACATCACTGCCCGCGTGTACACCACCATGTTTAACCGTCATAGCCGTGAGAGGTGAATTCTAAGACATCTGAGGCTCGCCAAAAGCCTTTATATCCGCCACGACGTTCTGGTGGAATCGCACTGGTGGTGTAATCAATCGTTGGCTCTTCTTCAAGTTCGCCATCACTGGCTAAATGCCATTTGCCAATATAGGCAGTGTCATAATCATTTTCATTAAAATAATCCGCGATGGTTTTAACCCCCTTCTGGAAGAGCAATATTATTACGGAAACAGCCCGTTTCGGTTGGGTATAATCCCGTTTGGAAAATTGAACGACAAGGACCACAAACCGGTTGTGAAGAGTAGGCTTCTTCAAACACCACACCATCCTCGGCTATACGTCGAGCCAATTTGTTTTAGAAATTGGTAAACCGCTTTACCATGTAACACATTTTGTTTATGGACAACAGTGAGGGTATTGAAAGACACGTTGAAGGCAATCAGATTTTCCAGTGCATGCATGACCTGATGAAAGGTGCCTTTTTGACTTTTAGTTACGCGGTACACATCATGCAAATGTTCGGGACTATCAATAGATAAGCCCACTAAAAACTGGTTTTGTTGCAGAAATTGACACCACTGTTTATCTAAGAGGACACCATTAGTTTGTAGGGCATTATAGATTGTTTTACCGTTAGCATATTTTTGTTGGAATTCAACGGCTTTTTGGTAAAACGCAATGCCCGCAAGTGTTGGCTCACCACCTTGCCAGAGAAAAGTGACCTCTTTTTGTGGGGCAAGTTGTAAATATTTTTTGACATACGCTTCAAGCATGTTATCACTCATCGCGCGTTGCTGTAGATGTGTTTTTTCTAGATAGAAACAATATTTACAATCTAAATTACACAATGAACCTATTGGCTTTGCCATTAATTGAAAAGGAGTTTGCATTACCACCTCAATCCGAGAAAATGAATTCATCATACAAAGAGAACGGACATTTTAATATGATAGTGATCATAACAACATGAAAAAACTGCCGTACTATCAAATGACGCTGTTTATGCTTTGTAGGGATTTTTTCTTTTCAAGTGAGAAATAGTCTCAAAGGATTGTTCTCAGGAAATGGGGAGGAAAGGCATTTGGTGGTGGGATTTTTCGCTAACTTACGCCTTTCGCCCTGAGTACTGCAACAAAACACTTAGATCGGATAAGAATTATGATCTATTTGTTTCTGTTGCAGTGGGAATGTGAGCATTTAAGCGGTAGGGTCAATGTCCTTTCTGAGAGAAACTAACAGTTGGTCAATTTTCACATTTTCGGTATCAATAATTTCAAATTTGTATTTATCATACAATACAAAATCGGTTTTTTTCGGAATCTTACGCAGCATATACATCATAAAGCCACCGATTGTTTCGTAATTTTCTTCGCCCGGAAAATGACTTAAATTGAGGGCGCGCATGACATCTTCCAAGGGCGTTGCACCATCAATCAACCAAGAGTCTTCATCACGGCGCACGATTTGTTCTTCTTCATTTGACACTAATTCACCCATAACAATGCTCATCACATCATTTAAAGTAATAATCCCGACCACCAGTGCGTACTCATTAACAATCACAGCAAAATTTTCCCCTGTCGATTTGAATAATTCAAGCACTTCAAATAACGAGAGCGTATCTGGAATAAATAGGGCTTTACGTAAAAGACGACTGTCTGTTAATGAGACCCCTTTTTCAACTTGGAGATACATTGTCAGTAATGTGTGCGATTCTACATAACCGAGAATGCGATCTAAGCCGTTATCACAAATTAATAATTTAGAATGCGAATTGTGCGTGAGGGTATCCAGCACGGCTTGGCGATCAAAAGAGCGGTCTAAAAACACAATATTTTCACGCGTTGTCATCGTTGAAGTGACTGTGCGTTGTTGCATCTCAAAAATATTTTCGATCAAATAATGCTCTTGTGCATTAACAACCCCAGCTTCCGCTCCTGCCCCGGCAATCGCGACGATATCTTCCGGGGTCATATTTTCTTCACGTATGGTCGAAATTCTAAAGAGCTTAAAAAAGCCATTGGCAATAGAATCAAAAATCATCACCAAGGGTTTGAGTAAGAAAATACAGACGGACATAATACGTACAGTACGCAGTGCCACTTTTTCAGGATTAATCATCGCTAAACGTTTAGGCACGAGATCCGCAAGCAGCACAAATAAGGTTGTGACTAAAGCGAATGCCAACCAAGAGGCGGCGCTATCTAGCCATTCGACACTGACGTGTTGGGTTAAGATGAGGGCTAAGTAGGGGCGAATCGCACTTTCGCCAATAATTCCGCCTAAAATGGCGACCATATTTAAGCCAATTTGGACAACAGTAATAAAGCGCCCGGGTTGGCTTTGTAGCTCAAGTACTAATTGCGCGCGTGCATCACCGTCGTTGACTAAACTTTGTAGTTTGATTTTTCGCGCACCGGCGAGTGACATTTCAGCGGCTGAAATCACCGCACTGATAATGATCAGTATGCCTAAACTTAGAATTGCTTCAAATAAACTCATAAAATATCTCTGTTTTGAACGGTAAGGGAGGCTAGGAAGAAACAAAACGTGGCTTAATGTGAGATTAAACCACGTGAGAGAAAAGAGGCGCTAGTTTTCGCTATCAAACCAGCCACGAATGAATTGGACTGAAAAGAAAAGCGTAATGAGTAATATAAAATACAAAATGTAGGCGAAAATTGGATGTGATGGTGAGGCATGTTCATCCACTGCTTTAATATTGAGTGCATTACGGAATTCATCAAACATCACTAAACGCCATCCATAGTATTTAATTTGTACTTTCTGTCCTTCTTTAATTAATGCTTCTGCCTCAGCATGTAAATTGGCTGAGCCAAATTTGAAATAGAATGGGAAACCCCAACGCGTGTCCTCATTGCGGTAAACCATAATCTTGCCATCTTGGTTTTGTGTATTAATAAAATAGACGTCACGGGTTGGACCATCGGCTGGATTGGCTTTCGTGATCGGACCATCTTTATCGACCCGTTTCACCTCGACCCCCGTCACTTTAGTCACTTCATAACTTGGTGTGACGAAATTCACGGTTGCGAATAAGACGAGGTGAAAAACAAAAATCACCGTCAGAAAAAAGTATTTAAAAAATTTTCGCATCGTATTTCCCTTAATAAGTATTATCCACCCAGTATATAGTTGATTTATTGTACATTAATTTTGAATAAACGTTCAAAGTTTTGTGTAGTGAGTTGGGCAAACTCTTCAAAAGACACGCCTTTTAATGTCGCCACATACTCACAGACTTCGCGTACATAAGCAGGTTGATTTTGTTTGCCACGATAAGGGACTGGCGCTAAATAAGGGGAATCTGTTTCGATTAATAAACGATCAAGAGGTACACGACGTGCCACATCACGAATTTCTTCTGCATTTTTAAACGTGATGATACCCGACAGCGAAATATACAGCCCTAAATCTAAGCCCTTTTTCGCCATGTCCCAATTTTCAGTAAAACAATGTAATACGCCACCGCACTTATCCGCATGGTTTTCAGCCAGCAAACGAATGGTATCTTCTCGGGCACTGCGAGTATGCACAATTACCGGTTTATTCAATTGGTTAGCAATTTGAATTTGGTTGGCAAAAATCGCCTGTTGGGTTGTTTTATTTTCTGCGCTGTAATAGTAATCTAATCCGGTTTCACCAATCGCGACAACTTTGGGATCATCAGCTAATTTCAACAGACGATCGGCATCAAACGGCTCATCATCCAGATCAAGGGGGTGTACACCACATGCTAAAGAAACATTCTTAAATTTAGCCAATGTGGCATAAATTTGCTCAAAACGAGTTAAGGTAACCCCTACAGCAAGTAAATGTTTCACTTCTCTTTCCATGGCTTTGTTAACCACGTCATCAACACTGCTGTGTAAGTTTTCATAATCCAGTGCATCAAGATGACAGTGGGAATCGACAATAAACATATTTTATCCTTCAAATACATCGGTAATTAATTGAGTGAGACCGTCTAATAAGATGAGTTCTTGGTTGACGGCATTAATTTGCGTTAAATCGGTACGTACTTTCTGTATGATTTGTGTGGCATGAAGTAATGCCTGTGCGCTTTGTTGTTGAGTTAATTGCAGTACGCCAGCAGCGAGATCCTGACATAACCAATCGCTTTTAATCTGTAATTTTGCTTTGAGAGCATCACTTAAAAAGGCGAGTAACCAGTCAAGTTGGTGGAGGAGAATGGCTTTATCAAAAAAAGGTAACAGTTCTAACGGAGAACGTTTCCGATAAAATAGCCAGAATTGACGCAAAAACTCACGACGTTTTTCCAATAAATCTTGTTGTAGTACCGTTAAGGCATGCAATGGTCGCCCATAGCTAATACGAAGTGCGGTCTGGATTGCTGCAATTTCTTGTGTCGTTTGTTGCTGTAACCAAGCGATCGCACTGGTTTCAGCCGGAAGCGCCAATTTTTGCGTTTGGCAGCGACTATAAATCGTCGGCATCACTGAGTCGGATGCTTCTGCGTATAGCAGAAAATAAGTATTTGGACGTGGTTCTTCAAGGGTTTTTAACATCGCATTGGCAGCGGCTTCAGTTAAACGCGAAACACCCAGCACATAGATGATCTTATTGCCCCCTTGTTGGGCATGTTGATTAATTTTCTCATTCACCTCACGCACTTGATCCACACCAATATCTTTATTTTCAATCGGGGTCAAGGTATAGATATCAGGATGAGTTTGGGCTTGAAACAAATGACAATGATGACATTGTTGGCAAGGTTGTTGGTTTTGCGGTTGCTGGCAAATGAGCCAATGACCTAAGGCAAATAATAGCTGTTCAGTGCCTAAGCCTTGCTCGGCTTGAAACAAGAGCGCATGATGCCCATGTCCTTGTTGGAAGGCATCAATACGTTGTTGATAGTAAGGCAACAGCCAAGGATACAATGTCATCATCTGTTTAACGTGTAGTCAACCAAGTCTCTATCGCGCTTTCCACATCTTCTGCCACTTTGCTCATCGTCTGGGAGGCATCAATAGTCACGGCTTTCGGGTTATGGCGCACCAACTCTTGGTAGCGTTGGCGAGTGCGGTGGAAAAAATCCAAATTTTGTTGTTCGATACGATCTAAAGCCCCACGCCCTTTTGCGCGGCTTAAGCCGAGGACGGGATCGATATCTAAATAAAGGGTTAAGTCGGGTTCAAACTCACCTAAAATAGTTTGCTTGAGGGTATGGAGCAAATGTTGATCTAGTTGGCGTCCTCCGCCTTGATAGGCTTGTGATGACATATCATGACGATCACCAATTACCCACTTTCCTTGTGCTAAAGCAGGTTTGATCACATTCTCGACCAATTGAATACGTGCGGCATACAGCATGAGGAGCTCTGCTTTGTCGGTCACGGGTTCTTCTGTTTCATGTTTAATCAGCTGGCGTAATTTCTCTGCTAAGGGGGTTCCACCAGGTTCTCGCGTAAACACAATGTCATGGATACCATGAGCATGCAATGCACGCACTATGCTATCACGTGCCGTTGTTTTACCTGCGCCCTCAATGCCTTCAAGTACAATAAATTTTCCTGTTGTCATATTAATTTCCATTTTTTTGACTACGATACCAGCGTAAATACTGTTGTACGGCACGATTGTGTTCAGCCAGCGTTTTGCTGAATTTATGTCCGCCAGAACCATCGGCAACAAAGTATAAATAATCAGTTTTTTCTGGTTTTGCCACCGCGAATAAGGCACTTTCACTCGGCATCGCAATGGGGGTTGGCGGTAAGCCGTTAATGATGTAAGTATTATACGCAGTTGGGGTTTCTAAATCTTTTTTACGGATATTGCCATCATATTTTTCGCCCATACCATAAATCACAGTGGGATCTGTTTGTAAGCGCATATTTTGTCTTAAACGATTGATAAACACGGAGGCAACTTTACCGCGTTCCGCTTCAATCGCAGTTTCTTTTTCCACAATAGAGGCAAGAATGAGCATCTCATAGGCATTCGCAAGGGGTAAATCAGCATCTCGTTTTTCCCATGCCTGTGCCAGAACCTTTTTCATCCGCTCTGACGCACGTTTAAGTAATGCAAGATCCGTAGAATTGGGCGTGTAGTGGTAAGTGTCTGGATAAAGCCAGCCTTCCAGTTTTTTCCACTCTTGGATTTGTTTGACGTCGTGAGGTAACTCTAATAACGCAAAAATGTCGGCTTCCGTTTTGCCTTTTAAGGTTTGTACTAAGTGCGGTGCTTTTTCCAAATTTTTTCGCCAATTCGCAAAGTTATCACCTTCAATAAATTGAATGCTGAATTGGGCTTCTTTACCTTGATTGAGTACATGAATCAAATCTGCGACGGTATTGACCCCTTGCATTGAATACGTTCCCGCTTTGATTTTATTGAGTTGGGGATTTAATTTAAGCAAGTAAGGGAGCAAATTGGCGTTATCGAGGATCTTCTCTTGTTCTAAAAGCGTAGCAAGTTTATTGCCTGTGGTGCCGCGTTCGACGGTTAAAAGCTGATCCGCTTTGACGTTGACCGGCGTGTCCATAAATTGCTGAATATGTTGGTAAGCAACAAACAGAATCCCTAACCCCACGAGAATGAGCAGGAAAAACGAAGTAAGCCATTTTTTCATCGATACGAATTATCCGTCCACAGTAAAGTCATAGTTTGGCGATTATAGCATAAAGCCGGGCAGAAATTGATAAGCCCTAAAGGACAAAATGCGATCTGAATGATCGCACTTTGCATGAGATGAAGTCTATCACTAGTACAAGACGCGTGCGCGAATCGTGCCTTCAATCTCTTTTAATTGCGTTAATAAGCTGTGTGTGTCTTCTGTCTCAACATCGATCACAACATAACCGATCGCAGGGTCTGTTTGTAAATATTGTGCAGCGATATTCACGTTAGCATCCACAAACACTTGGTTAATCTTATTGAGTACCCCTTGTTTATTGTGGTGAATATGTAATAAGCGTTTAGCACCAACATGTTCAGGGAGTGACACTTCAGGGAAGTTGACCGCAGAAAGGGTAGAACCATTATCTGAATATTTGACAAATTTACCTGATACTTCTGCACCAATGTTTTCTTGTGCTTCTGACGTGGAGCCACCGATGTGCGGCGTAAGAATCACATTATCAAAAGCACGTAACGGTGAAACAAATTCCTCTTGAATGGAAGCGGGTTCTTCTGGGAAGACATCTAAGGCTGCGCCACGGATTTTGCCAGCCTCTAAGGCTTGTGCTAAAGCATCAATATCTACTACTGTGCCTCTTGCCGCATTAATTAAGATGGCGCCTTCTTTTAATTGTGCGATGCGTTCTGCACTGATGAGGTTTTTGGTTGAGGCATTTTCAGGCACATGTAATGACACTACATCACAGCTAGACAGAAGTTCTTCTAATGTGCGTAATTGCTGCGCATTGCCTAATGGCAATTTATTCTCGATATCATAAAAGAATACGCGCATCCCGAGTGACTCCGCAATAATACTTAACTGTGAACCGATATGCCCGTAACCAATGATACCCAGTTTTTTACCACGTACTTCATGTGATCCATTGGCTGATTTATTCCAAATCCCACGGTGTACTTCGGCATTGGCTTGGGGAACGTTACGCATTAACAAGAGAATTTCCCCTAACACTAACTCTGCGACAGAACGGGTATTTGAAAACGGCGCATTAAACACTGGAATACCACGTAATTTTGCCGCTTGTAAATTGACTTGGTTAGTACCGATACAGAAACAACCAATCGCAATTAATTTTTGTGCATGGGCAAGTACTTCTTCTGTTAAGAACGTGCGTGAGCGGATACCCACAAAGTGCGCATCTTTAATGGCTTCTTTTAATTCATCATCATCTAAGGCTTTTTTATGGTATTCAATGTTGGTATAGCCAGCATTTTGTAGCACTTCCAATGCTGTTTGATGGACACCTTCTAATAAGAGAAATTTAATTTTAGATTTATCTAAAGACACTTTGGTCGTCATGTTTGCTTTCCTTTTTGTTATTCAATGACTTTGGCACCTTCAGGCGTGCCGACAATAATAATATCTGCTGCGCGTAGAGCAAAAATGCCATTGGTGACCACGCCCGGCACATTATTTAATTCTTTTTCCATTTCAACAGGATTCATAATAGCAAAATGATAGACATCTAAAATCACGTTACCATTATCTGTAACAACACCTTCGCGGTATTCTGGTGAGCCACCTAAGGCGACTAATTTACGCGCCACTTGGGAGCGCGCCATTGGAATCACCTCAACTGGTAAGGCGAAAGTTGAGCCGAGCACATCAACTTGTTTGCTTGTATCAACGATACAAATGAATTTTTTTGCCAACGATGCCACAATTTTTTCACGGGTTAGTGCGGCACCTCCGCCTTTGATCATCATTTTCTGTGGGTTAATCTCATCGGCACCATCGACATAGATATCAAGGCTTGAAACCTCATTGGCACTAAACACTTCAATCCCTTGTTTTGCTAATAAGGCTTCTGAGGCTTTTGAGGCCGCCACCGCCCCTTTAATTTGATCTCGCATACTCCCTAGCGCTTCAATAAAACAATTGACTGTTGAGCCACTGCCTACCCCAATGATTGAATCGGGTTTCACGTATTGCAGTGCGGCTGCCGCAGCCATTTTTTTCATTTCAAGTTGATCCATGTTGATTCCTTTAAATTGCAAATAATCCTGTTTAACGTCGTGCTAAAAGCAATGTAGCACGACATCTTTTGATTGATATATAACTTGCGTAATCGTTTGCGCATGGTGTAATAACGCCTTACTTTAATCTTATTCAAGCGGATTAACAAGCCTATTTTGGTAAAAATTCTGCTAACAATTCATTTAAAAATAACTTGCCTTGTTCGGTCACTTGCCATGCAACTTCCGTTTCAACAAGATATTTTTTGGCTAATGCCCATTGAATTTGTGGCTGAATACTTTCTTCACACAGTCCAGTGAGTCGGGTGAAATCTGTTTTGGGGACCGCTTCTAATAAACGAAAACGGTTCATAAAAAATTCAAAAGCCAGATCTTCTGTGGCAACGGTTTTTTCTTCGTACAAATAGTTCCCACGCATATAACCTTTTGGATGTTTGGTTTTTGAATAACGTTTAATTTCGCCGTTTGGTTGTGTGATTTTACCATGTGCACCACAACCAATTGCTAAATAATCACCAAAACGCCAATAATTCAGGTTATGCCGACATTGAAAAGCGGGTTTCGCATAAGCAGAGGTTTCATATTGCACATAACCTGCCTCCGTTAATAGTTGATGACCTTGTTCAAAAATATCCCAGAGTGCGTCATCATCAGGCAAAACGGGCGGACGATAGGCAAACATCGTATTAGGTTCAATAGTGAGTTGATACCAAGAAAGGTGGGGAGGCTCGAGCGCAATCGCTTGTTGTAAATCAGAGAGCGCTTCTTCTAAGGTCTGGTTAGGTAGCCCGTGCATCAGATCTAAATTAAAACTTTTTAGCCCGGAAAGTTTGGCAAAACCAACCGCACTTTTGGCTTCTTGTGCATTATGGATGCGACCTAAACGTACTAATTTATCATCATTGAAGCTTTGAATACCCATTGAAATGCGGGTGACACCTGCTTGGACATAACCTTTGAAACGTTCTGCTTCGGTTGTACCGGGATTAGCTTCAAGCGTAATTTCAATGTCGGGTTGAAAAGGGAGACATTGTGCAACGCCAGATAAGAGCGTATGAATTCCTTCCGCAGAAAATAGACTAGGTGTTCCTCCCCCAATAAAAATCGAATGGAGAGAACGATCTTGAATACTGTCTTGAAAACGTTGCCGATCTTGATGTAGATCTTGCAATAAGTGGGCAATATAGTCTTGTTCAGGAATATGTCCTTTTTGTGCATGAGAATTAAAATCACAATAAGGGCATTTTTGTACACACCAAGGAATATGAATATACAGGCTTAGTGGGGGAAGGCGGTTTATATTCACTAACGTACCACCACGGCTGTTCCACTTGCCACAATCATAAACATACTTTTGCCTTCACCATTGATTGATGTGTAATTGACTTCGACACCCACAACCGCATTGGCGCCTAAACGTTTTGCTTGCTGTTGTAATTCTTCTAAGGCTTCTTTGCGAGCACGCGCAATTTTGGACTCGTATGCCCCAGAGCGTCCACCAATGATATCAGTAATGCCCGCAAAAAAGTCACGGATAAAGTTTGAGCCAGCAACCACTTCACCGAATACCACCTCTTTGTATTCAATGATTTGTTTTCCTTCAATGCTTGGCGTCGTGGTAATAAGCATAGGTATTCCTTATTTAAGTTGGTCTAACAGTGAAAAAAGTGCGGTTGGTTTTTGTTTAATTTCAGCTGCCATTTTGTTGGCTAGCTTTTGTGCTTGTGGCCAATCAGCCCGATTGATGACATCGCCACTGCATAAGTACTCCATATCTTCTTTATTGATATCACCATGGCGCAAATTGTTATACGTTGCTAGAGTGCAGGCCTTAATGGTAGAAAATGCTACACCATAATTTTTGGCTAGCCGGCTGTCACCGTAAATCCAGCTTAATTGGGCAAGTGCCGTGTAGTTTTCTAATTCTGCGGCTTGTTTGAGTTTGCTCACAATCAGCGCGTAATTTTTAGGTTGCTGTTTATCTAATTGATACACTTCATCGAAGATTTTTTGACTCCCATTTGGTGCCAAGTCTTGTAATAATTTCGGATCATATTCTGCCAAAATATCGTCTAATAAATCTTGCGCAACGTCGTATTTATTATTGGCAGCTTGTTCCAACCAGTAGAAAAAATCACTTTGTTTTAAGTGTGCCATATCAGTAGTTGTCTGCAAACTCATGGCTAAATCGTATTGTGCTTCTGGGTTGCCTTTCTGAGCCTCTTTTAGTAATTCAATTTGCTCAGGTAAATAATCTAGTCCATAAACTGTGTGAGATAAAGTAAAGCTCATTAAAAATAGACCGCACTTTTTCCACATAACTAAGCTCCTTTTGTTGCTAATTTAGTTTGTAACACAGATAGCGCTTTTGCTCGGTGGGAAATTTTTTTCTTTTCACTTGTTGCTAACTCTGCAAAAGTGCAGTTTACTTCAGGACTAAAGAACAGGCTGTCATAGCCGAAGCCATTTTCGCCTTTTTCTGCAAAGCCAATTTCACCATAACATTCTCCTTCGGCAATAATTGGAGAAGGATCGTGTTCGTGTTGTAACATGACGATACAGCTGACAAATTTTGCTTGTCGATGTGTTGACGCGATATGATGTAGCGCGTGTAATAATTTTGCACGGTTTTTCGCATCTGCATCAGGACCATCTACCCCCGCATAGCGTGCAGAGTATAAACCCGGTGCGCCACCAAGGGCAGGCACGACTAACCCTGAGTCATCAGCAATGGCGGGTAAGCCTGACATTTTACTGGCATAGCGTGCTTTTAATAGTGCATTTTCCACAAATGTCAAACCAGTTTCTTCTGGGCTTTCAATGTTGAGTTCTGTTTGAGCTATCACTTCAAAACCAAAATCAGCCAAGACATCTGACATTTCTTTGACTTTTCCTAAGTTGCCTGTTGCTAAGACGATTTTTTGTTTCATTTGAGACCTTGTACTGAAGAAAATGTGAGGAAATTATACGCTTTTCTACGACATAAAGCCAAATGACAAAAGCGGAATCCTAAGATTCCGCATGTGAATAAAATGAGGTGATGAGGAGGGTTAGAGTTGAAGGCGTGTTTTATTTTTTTCCAAGATAGCTTGACCAATACCTTGAATATCACGTAATTGTTCAATATCGGTAAACGGACCATGCTTTTCTCTGTGTTGGATAATGGCTTCAGCTTTTTTTGCACCAATGCCAAGTAGCTTTTGTTGCAAGTCAGTTGCGCTGGCTGTATTAATATTCACTTTCTCATTAAGTGTATCCTGTGGTTTGCTTTGTATGTTTTGTACTACAGCGTGTTCTGTTTTCGCTTTTGTCATGTTTGCTGATTCAGCACATACATTGCTACTGTTAGAAAGAGAAACAAAGACAAAAACAGAAAATAAAAGAGATTTTAATTTCATAAGTCTTCCTTAAAAATATTTTAGGTTAATAAGAAGAAGGTGTTGAACAAATTCAACAGGGGCTATTTTCTCGATCAGAAAGGTCTTTGACTAAAATAGGGTATTTTTTTGAGATGAAGATCGAAAAAGAAAATTATTGTTGCCAGAATTTTTCATCCTTGAGTGAAAGATCGCCATCTGATGATAGGATTGAATCATGTTGTTGAGCCAATAAAAAAACCACGGGTATTCAATCCGTGGTTTTCATCATGTCTGGATAAATTAAGCAATGAGGGAGGCTAATTGACTTCGGTAATACGCAGTTCTCTCGGCACTTCAAACACCGTATTTTCTTCACACCCTTGTAGCTCTTCTACACGGGTAACACCTAATTCTTGCAAACGTTTGACGACCGATTGGACTAACACTTCTGGAGCAGAGGCACCAGCAGTAATCCCAATGGTAGTTACATTTTCTAGCCAGCTTGGATCAATGTCATTTGTATCATCAATCAGTTTGGAGACGACACCCATACGAGAGGCAAGTTCAGCTAACCGGTTAGAGTTAGACGAATTTTTAGAACCAACGACAATGACTAAATCGGATTGTTGTGCCAGTTCACGCACGGCTTGTTGGCGGTTGGTGGTGGCATAACAAATATCGTTTTTACGCGGCCCTTGAATAGCCGGGTATTTTTGTTTGAGTGCTTCAATCACTTCACTGGTATCGTCAATTGACAAAGTAGTCTGCGTCATAAAGGTTAAATCATCTTCTTGTCTTAACCCTAACTTAGCAATATCTTCCACACTTTCCACCAAGAAAATGCCCCCTTCAGGGTTGTCATATTGCCCCATCGTGCCTTCGACTTCTGGATGCCCTTCGTGACCAATTAAGATCGCCTTGGTGCCTTTACGGCTTGCCCTTGCCACTTGCATATGGACTTTTGTCACCAAAGGACAGGTCGCATCAAACACTTTGAGATTGCGATTTTTGGCTTCTTGGCGGACCGCTTGTGAAACACCATGGGCTGAGAAAATCACAATCGCACCATCCGGTACTTCATGTAATTCTTCTACAAAAATTGCCCCACGTTCGCGTAACCCATTAACAACAAAGCGGTTGTGTACCACTTCATGACGCACATAAATAGGTGAACCGTGAATCTCTAACGCAGATTCTACGATACTAATCGCACGATCAACACCGGCACAGAAACCACGTGGATTGGCTAAAATAATTTTCATCATCGTCCTCTATTATTCTGTACGTTGTTCAGGCTCATGGCGATTTTTGAACGCATCAAGAATCATCAATGCTGCACCAAGGGAAATGGCGATGTCGGCAACATTGAAAACTGGGTAGTGATAAATATCCCAGTAAAAATCAAAGAAATCGACAACAAAACCATGATATAAACGATCAATCATATTACCTAATGCCCCACCAATAATCAGTGCATAGGCAATATTCTGTAATTTCTGTGTTGCTTGATTTTTTGCGAGAAAATAACACAACATCAGTGAAATCGCGATGGCAAGAACAATAAAAAAGTATTTTTGCCAACCATCGTGATCGGCTAAGAAGCTAAATGCTGCGCCATAGTTCCGCACATAAGTTAAATTAAACACGGGAAGAATATTGATACTTTCATACAGTTCAAAATTTTTTACGACGAAATATTTGCTGCTTAAATCTAATAAAAATGTCACCGCACTTAACCAAAGAAATGAAAGCCCACTTTTCGATTTTGTCATAATAACCTTTACATCGTTTCAATATTGCAAGAGGCAAACGTTCATGTTCGCCTGTAAGAATAAATTCGAGCATGCACAACAAAGGCAGGATAAACTGCCTTTGTACAAGATTATGCGAATTGTCTGACTTCGCCCTGACCGTTGACGTTTTCATCACAGCGAGAGCAGAGCGATTCAGCATCTTTGCTGTCAGAATAATGCCAACAACGAGGGCATTTGTGATTCGCTGAACGTACCACTTTTACTGCAAAGCCTTTCACTTCACCTTCCGCCACATCAGCGTCTGCCAATGGTTTGACTTCTGCTTTTGAGGTAAGTAACACAAAACGCAATTCATTTTGTAATTTGGCTAAGAGTGGAGCATAAGTGTCATTCGCATAAATGGTCAATTCCGCTTCAAGGGCAGCCCCGATAATTTTATCGTTACGTGCTTGCTCTAATACGCGGTTAACTTCATTACGTAAAGTGATGACTTGTTGCCAGTAAGCATCATTCATTTGTTCATTTGCATCTAACGCAAATAAACCGTTGTAGAATTCTTCAGTAAACACAAATTCACCACGCTCACCCGGAATATACTGCCAGATTTCATCCGCAGTGAAGGATAACACTGGGGCAATCCAACGAACAAGCGCTTCTGCAATATGCCATAACGCCGTTTGACAGCTACGACGTGCAAGGCTATCTGCTTTAGTGGTATATTGACGGTCCTTAATAATATCTAAATAGAATGAACCCATTTCAATTGAGCAGAATTTCATTAAACGTTGAATTACTGCATGGAATTGATAGTTATCGTAGGCATCTTTAATTTCATTCTGTGCTTGGTATGCACAATCCACTGCCCAACGATCGAGCACCATCATCTCTTCAGGCTTAACCAGATCACGTTTTGGATCAAAACCATTTAAGTTCGCCAGTAAGAAACGTGCGGTGTTACGAATACGACGATAAGCATCGGCTGCACGTTTTAAGATTTCATCTGATACAGAAATCTCGCCGGTATAGTCAGTGGAAGCAACCCATAAACGTAAAATATCGCCACCGAATTTATCCATCACCTCTTGTGGCGTCACAATGTTACCGATAGATTTTGACATTTTACGACCTTGACCATCAACGGTGAAACCATGCGTTAAGACTTGTTTATAAGGCGCTTTATTGTCGGTTGCGGTAGAAAGCATTAAGGAAGACATAAACCAACCACGGTGTTGGTCAGAACCTTCTAAATACATATCCGCTTCTTGACCATTAAATTCAGGACGATCTTTCACCACGGAATAATAGGTTGATCCCGAGTCGAACCAGACATCAAGGGTATCCGGTACTTTGATGTAGTTGTCAGCATCTGCATCTAATAATTCTGCCGTATCTAAATCCCACCATGCTTGAATCCCTTTTTGTTCAACACGTTTTGCTACTTCTTCGACAAGCTCAACGGTGCGTGGATGCAGTTCTTCTGTTTCTTTGTGGATAAATAACGCAACCGGCACGCCCCATGTACGTTGACGAGAAATACACCAGTCTGGACGATTTTCCACCATTTTTTCAATTCGCGCTTGACCCCAATCTGGAATCCAACGCACTTTTTTGATTTCACTTAAGGCTTGTTGGCGTAAGCCTTGTTTTTCCATGCCGATGAACCATTGTGGTGTGGCGCGGAAGATAATTGGGGTTTTATGGCGCCAGCAGTGCGGGTAACTGTGTTTGATTTTGCTGAATTTCAGCATTGCACCCACTTCTTGTAATTTGGCGACCACTAAATCATTCGATTCAAACACGCCTTTGCCGGCAAAGAACGGCACATCGGCTTTAAACAAGCCATCGTTACCAATTAAGCCTGCCATTTCGATGCCATTTTTTTGCGCAATAATGTAGTCGTCATGACCATGATCTGGTGCGGTGTGTACTAAACCAGTACCGCCATCAGTGGTAACGTGATCGCCTAAAATAAAGGGCACGCTAAAATCATAAAACGGATGTTGGAAACGTAACCATTCAAGATCTTTCCCTTTGCTTTCGCCTAAGATGACAACTTGTTCTACACCCGCCGCTTTTGCCACTTCTTCTACTAAGTCTTTGGCTAAAATCACACGCTCATCATTGAATTGAACGAGTTGGTAATCCAAATTTTCATGAATAGCGATAGCGCGGTTAGACGGAATGGTCCAAGGCGTAGTCGTCCAAATAACCGCTGAAATGTTACCTGTACCCTTGTCTGTCGCATTGAATTTCGCTAAAACAGCGTCAGAATCCACCGCACTAAAACGCACATAGATAGAAGGGGAAACTTTGTCTTCGTATTCGACTTCGGCTTCAGCCAATGAAGAGGCGCAGTCTAAACACCAGTGAACCGGTTTTGAACCTTTGTATAGATGCCCATTTTCCACGGCTTTACCAAAGGCGCGAATGATATTCGCTTCGGTGTGATAATTCATGGTTAAGTAGGGATTGTCCCAGTCACCTAATACGCCAAGACGGATAAAATCTTTTTTCTGACCTTCAACTTGTTCTGCCGCATATTGACGGCATGCCTCACGAAATTGTGCTGCACTGATATTTTGGTTTGGTTTACCCACTAAACCTTCAACTTTTAATTCAATCGGCAAGCCGTGGCAGTCCCAACCTGGAATATAAGGAGAGTCATAACCTAATGCCGTTTTGGATTTCACAATAATATCTTTCAGGATTTTATTGACGGCGTGACCAATATGGATAGTGCCGTTTGCATAAGGAGGGCCGTCATGCAGAATAAATGATTTTTTACCTTTGGACGCTTGACGGATTTTTTGGTAAAGATCTTTCTCGTACCAGCTTTTTAACATATTTGGCTCACGTTTAGCCAAATCCCCACGCATAGGAAAGCCTGTTTCTGGCAGGTTAAGAGTGTTTTTATAATCAACTGTCATCTTGATATCCTAATGAATAAAATAAATTAATTTTTAAATTTGTTGTGTTCTGAAAAAATGCTTTGCGGTTTCCACATCTTGGGCGATTTGCTCTTTTAATGCTTCAAAAGAGGGAAACTTAAATTCGTTACGGATTTTGTGGCAAAATTCGACTTCTAAGCACTGTCCATAAATAGTTGAATGAAAATCAAAAATATGCACCTCTAACAGCTGTACAACGCCATTAATCGTGGGACGTTTACCAATATTCGCAACACCGTGATAAATCTCTTGATTTTTTAACCGCACTTTTACCGCGTAAACCCCTTTAACGGGGTTCACTTGCCGATGTAATGGAATGTTGGCTGTCGGAAAACCGATAGTACGACCTAATTTATTGCCGTGTGCAACACGCCCTAAGATGCGATAAGGTTTACCTAACATTTTTTCAGCATAGGCTAAATCATCCTCGGCTAAGGCTTCTCGGATCGCAGTGCTACTAATACGTAACTCGTCACAGCAAAAACTGTGGTTATCTTCCACGAAAAAGCCAAATGCCTCGCCTGACTTCTGTAACAGGGCAAAGTCACCTTGTCGTTTCGCCCCAAAACGGAAATCATCACCAATACTTAAAAAGCGGACATTCAACTTTTTGACGAGCCAATCTTCAATAAATTCTTCGGCGGTTTGGCTAGCAAAATTTTCATTAAAACGAATACAAAGCACATAATCTACTTTTGCTTGAGCGAGATAATGTAATTTATCGCGTAGGCGCATCAGGCGTGCGGGAATGGCTTCGCCAGTAAAGTATTCGCGCGGTTGTGGTTCAAATAACATCACGACCACCGGCAAATTCAACGCATCGGCTTTTTGACGTAAATGGCGCAAAATGGCTTGATGACCTAAATGCACACCATCAAAATTGCCAATAGTCAGCGCACAACCAGATAAATTTGGGGGTAAATTGTGAATGCCACGAATCAGTCGCATTGAAATCGTTATCCGTTCGAAATTTATAAGCAAAAATAATTCGGACATTATAAGCATAAATCAAGCAAATAGGCGATATTTTTTTAGCTTATCCTTTAGTGGTTAAATGATGTTTACGAATACCGACCAAGGCTAGCATTGAGAAGTAAATCACCACGGCAAAACCAATCAGCCAAATCAGCCAATGTAGGCGTGTTAAGAAGGTCATTGCATGCCATTCAAGTAAAGTGGGAGTGTTATACCAAACTAATCCGCCCATGACACTTGCGGACAATAAAACTTTGCCAAAAAACACCGCACTTTGACGACTAAAATGGTAAACCTCCTCTTTTACTAAGCCACGATAGAGTAGATAAGCGTTAAGGGTGGCAGACATGGCGGAAGCCATCGCTAATCCTACATAGCTAAAGGGAATTGCCAGTAAATTAAAGCCCATGTTACTGACCATAGCAATGATCCCAATTTTGACAGGGGTTTTAGTGTCCTGACGGGCGTAATAGCCGTTAGCTAAAATTTTAATGAGCATAAAACTGAGTAACCCAGCATTAAATGCCCAGAGTGAAAGCGAAGCGGCTTGTACATCATTTAAGCCAAAGTTGCCACGCATAAATAACACTAACAGTAACGGCTGGGCTAAAATTGCAATGCCGACCATCGCAGGCACACCTAAGAGTAGAATCATGCGAATGCCCCAATCTAGAGTATGACGGAAATCAATAGCACCTTGGCTTGAATGATCATGACGATTGACATGGTGGCGTGCGAGAGTGGGAAGGATAACGGTGGAAATCGCAATCCCAAAGAGCCCTAATGGGAATTCCAGTAAGCGGTCGGAATAATATAACCAACTGATTGAACCCGTCATTAAAAAGCTCGCAATTAAGGTGTCTAATAATAAATTAATCTGACTGACAGACACACCAAATAACGCAGGGATCATGAGCGTGCGGATTTTTTTTACCCCTTCATCGTGCCATGCCCATTTGGGTTTGACGAGTAACCCGGCTTGTTTTAAAAAAGGAATTTGAAACAGAAATTGTAATAACCCGCCAGTGAAAATACCGATCGCTAACGCTAAATCGGGGCTATCCATATGGGGGGCGAGGAACAAAGCGGTAGCAATCATCGCAATATTCAGTAAGACGGGAGAAAATGACATCACCCCAAATTTCCCAATCGTATTTAAGATTGCGCCAGAAAGGGCGACAAAGGTAACAAACCAAAGATAAGGAAAGGTGATTTTGAGTAGGAAAGAGGCTTGCTCAAATTTTTCCGCATTGGGTCCTTCATTGACCCAATCAATGAACCAACCCGTGCCAAACAGGGCGGCAATCAACGGGGAAAAGACCATCGCCAAAATGGTGACAATGGAAACTAACCCGCCTAATGTGCCAGAGACTTTGCCGATAAATTCGCGAGTCTTATCCAGATCACCGCTTTTTCGATATTCTGCCAAAACAGGAACAAAGGCTTGTGAAAATGCGCCTTCGGCAAATAAACGTCGTAAAAAGTTAGGGATTTTGTTGGCAAATAAAAAGACATCTGCTGCCACTCCCGCCCCCAGTAAATTTGCAATAACGACATCTCTGACTAAGCCTAGAATGCGTGATAACAACGTCATTGTACTGACGACAATGCCCGATTTTAATAATCCTTTGCTCAAAATAATATACTCGTCAGGTTTTGTTTGGATAATTAGTGAGGAAAATTTGCTTAATTGTATAGAAATTTTGTTTTTACGCTATATTCTACGTGAAAAAACTGCTAAAATCTCGCCCACATCGTTTGGTGAGCCTATCTTGAAAGCGCTTGATTGATATAACGATGCTTAACTTTCGGTTGTGTCTCACCGAAATCAATAACAAATTTTCAGTGACTAAACGCAATTAGTCATTGACAAAAGCATAGAAAATAGGCATATTTTACGCCTTTAATTTATCTCGTTTACTAACAAATAATTTTAGGAGTTTGACCTTGGCTAATATCAAGTCAGCTAAAAAACGTGCGATTCAATCAGAAAAACGCCGTCAGCACAATGCAAGTCAACGCTCAATGATGCGTACTTACATTAAAAAAGTTTACGCAGCAGTCGCAGCAGGTGATAAATCAGTCGCAGAGAAAGCATTTGTTGAAATGCAAAAAGTGGTGGACAGAATGGCTTCTAAAGGCTTAATCCACGCAAATAAAGCGGCGAATCACAAAGCAAACTTATCTGCACAAATCAAAAAATTAGCGTAATTTTTCGATTCTAAGCAAATTAAAAAACCGCATTATCAGGTGCGGTTTTTTTATTTCTATTTATTCAAACGTCTGCGACGTCGGTGGTAATTTCCTACATTTTGCTTGGTTTTTAATACTTTAACTGCTTTATTTTCAGTGACTTTACGGTAAGTTCTTCGGTAATGGCTCAGGAAATAATGTATAGAGCTTGCCAATAATACCCCAGCCAGAAAAATAATAATTAATTCACCATATAACTGATGAAATAAATGATCAATTTTACTTTGTGTCGTTTTGCCATATTTGGAGTCAAAGGTCACCCGCCAAAAGCCTTCAATCCCATTTAGCGAATAAATAGGCTCTACAATTTGTTGCGTATTTTCTTCATCAGGTTGAGTGGGACTATTTAAGCCGAGTGTGAGGCGCAAATTTTGAAAATGACTGGTGTGCGCTAAAAGTTCCCCTCTATTAGAATAAATTGAGGCATCCAACACAAATTCCTCTTTTGCGAACGCATCTAAACTTTCCGTTAATTGTTCTGTACTTGCATTATTTACTAATAGCATAGAAAGTAAATTAGCCTGTTGACGGATTAATAAATGTGACAAATTAGACACTTGGTTAACACTGGCTAATTGTGAACCAATTTTGAATTGCTGAACACCAAATAAGATCACCGAAACAATCGCAATACATAAGATGATGATCGATGAAATCATGCTTAATTTAATGAATTTTTCTTTGGTTAAATGCAAGTTATTTTTTCCTAAAGATAAGTAAATGGGCTAGAATACCAACACGTTATTTTCAGCTCGACAATTTACAGGATTTTCTATGCAAACACAAAATCTTGCGACGATTACGCAATTTTTTTCTTCTTTCCCTTGTTCGATTACAAGTAGTGAACCAGTAACGGAAGGGAAAACACACATGGTTGTCTATGGAGAAACCTTAAATCTGCTCAAGCTTCGTCAATTTCAACAAAAGTGCGGTGAAAATTTCATTATTTTAGAAGCTTGGAATGTATTACACAATACAGTTGTATTATTACGAGGGCATTGGCACACTCAATGGCTCGATTATGCACATGAATTGGGCCTTGATTGTGCATTATTGGATTTTAGTCCTCGTTTAGCACAAGCCGGGTTGTTAGTGATGGATATGGATTCCACAGCAATTCAAATTGAATGTATTGATGAGATTGCAAAATTAGCTGGAACCGGGGAGTTGGTTTCTTCCATTACGGCACAAGCCATGAGTGGCGAGTTAGACTTTGAACAAAGTTTACGTCGTCGTGTGAGTACTTTAAAAGGGGCGCCTGAAACGATTTTGAAGACAGTACGTGATAACTTACCTTTAATGCCCGGTTTAGAAGACACATTAGCAGTATTACAACAATATGGTTGGAAAACGGCGATTGCTTCAGGTGGTTTTACGTATTTTACTGATTATCTCAAACAGCGTTTGAAGTTAGATTATACCGTTGCAAATCAGTTTGCTATTGAAGAAGGGATACTGACTGGTGAAGTCGCGGGTGACGTGGTTGATGCACAGTATAAAGCACGTACTTTAGGCGAGTTAGCAGAAAAATTTAACATTGCTTTACAACACACGGTGGCAATTGGCGACGGCGCAAATGATCTGGCTATGCTAAGTGTAGCAGGCATGGGCGTTGCATTACATGCCAAGCCGAAGGTACAACAACAAGCCAAAGTTGTGGTAAACTTTGCAGACTTTAGCGCACTGTTATGTTTACTGAGTGCAAATGACAAATTGGTTAAAGCAAATAAGGAGTAATGATTTATGCCTTCTTTTGATATCGTATCTGAAATTACCTTACATGAAGTGCGCAATGCCGTCGAAAATGCCAATCGTGATTTGACGAATCGCTGGGATTTTCGCAATGTACAAGCCGCGATTGAATTAAATGAAAAAAATGAAAGTATTAAAGTCTCTAGTGAGTCTGATTTTCAAGTTGAGCAATTAGTGGATATTTTACGCAACGCTTGTATTAAGCGTGGCATTGATTCAGGTTCCTTAGATATTCCAACAGAATATGAGCATAGTGGGAAAACCTACAGTAAAGAGATTAAATTAAAACAAGGGATTGCGTCAGAAATGGCGAAGAAAATCACCAGGTTAATTAAGGATTCCAAACTGAAAGTACAGACGCAGATTCAAGGTGAACAAGTTCGTGTGACTGGAAAATCAAGGGATGACTTGCAAGCGGTGATTCAATTGGTGAAAGGCGCAGAATTAGGGCAGCCATTCCAATTTAATAATTTTAGAGATTAGCATGTGATGCTGTGATCTAGAAAGCCGAGTGAGAACTCGGCTTTTTTGTATCATGATACGCAATCTCGTGTGATTGCTTTTCATTATTTACTCATGATTTTAAAGAATCTTAAGATAAAGATCAGAACACTTGCACCTAATACACCAAAGAGTAAGCCTGCAAATGAGAAACTGCCTGCTGCCTGTGCTGAGCCAATTTCAAGAACATCACCAAATAACCAACGACCAAGTGATGAACCGATAATCCCGATGATGATATTCATTAACAGACCCATGTCACTTTTCATGACTTGCTCTGCAATCCAACCGATTAAAGCCCCAACAATAATAGCTGAAATCCAACCCATGTTTTTCTCCTCTATGAGTAGTTTATATACAAAAAAATGAAAATCGATTCATGATTTTAAAAAAAGAAAAATGATATATAAAAGATAGTGGAGTATGTTATACATCAATCACACCATTTCTTATATGAAAATAACATAACAGAAATTTACATTATTTCAACAAAATGACGTATTTATGTACAATAATCATGCTTGATGATGTTTATTTAATCAATTTAGATGGGTTGAAAGCGTTTGTTCAGTGCTTTTTGTTATAAAGAGATGATGGATATTATTAGTGAGTCTCTCCGCCCTTCTGGTATTTTACAGTACATTTGAGATTTTATCTGGTATTACTCTATTTTGAGGCGCGACGAGAATCAGCAACTTAGCTATCAGTGAATACAGGGTAATTAAACTCGAGTCGTTGTACTCAATTCGAAAACATTAACGGATTTGAGAGGGGGCTGTTGGATGAGGTTTAGGATAAGGGCTTTGGTGCCAACAGGACTTGAATTTTGTAGTTTATTTTATAATTATCAATTGGTTATATATTTGTAATTAGCCCGTAGTTTACGGCAAAGTTTAGTACTTCATTGAGTAACCTAATTACTCGTCTTGAGCTTTTCTTGTAACGCTTTATAGTTTTTATCTTCGCCAATAACCTGATCCA
>ENA-UOTW01000039-UOTW01000039.1-synthetic-metagenome-genome-assembly--contig:-NODE-39-length-42028-cov-37.610273_pt1 | contig 42028 bp, 41 predicted proteins | sample MGYA00238141_ERZ746978 | MGnify/ENA primary metagenome ERZ746978 (study PRJEB28755, sample SAMN02352454) | synthetic metagenome | study: EMG produced TPA metagenomics assembly of the Artificial... | reverse complement strand
CTCATAACGCAGTAAACTTCGTAACTTACTGTATGCATTCTTCCATGACGCTTTATCATGCCAATTTCCAACTACTCTCAATCCGTCAATATAATCTTGTTCATTGGTATTATTAGATTGTGTTAAACTCACACAAAAGCTGTAACTTACTCTCCCTACTTGAACCATTTTTATATTTTGTTTTAATTCAATTACTTCTTTTACATACCCACGGGCTCTATTAGTCCATTTGCGGTAGTAAGCTTTTTCTCTTTTTATAAAAAACCATCTTTCCATCTTTTTATCTCCTTTAATTAATTAACATCTCTGCATAACGACTGATTAACGCCTCGTCCAGCGTGCGTTTATTAAGTTCTGCTAAACGCACCGCACCGCGCATTAACTTATTTAAACGTCTTGCGTTACCTTTGCTTACTTTGAATAGAAGCTCGTTAAATTCGTCTGTGCCCAATCCTTTTTCTGCAAGTAACGCAACATCTTCTGCAACAAGTGCATTACCCAGGTCACAACAGACACCAACACGACTATATAGCTGTGCAAGTTCGCCATATTTTCCTTTTAAATTCACAATCAAGCGTGGCATACCCGCAAGCACAACACCGCATTTTGTTAAATCATGAATGCGACGGATATACTCAAGACTTTTAGTGCTTAAAAGCTCGGCTTCATCGACGATAATCAAGCGACCTTCACCGAGTTTGTTTGTGATACGCGTGAATAAATCGTGATTTAAGCCGACATCATTAATGCCTAATTGCTGGCAAAGTGTTTTCAGTAAGACTTTCGGTGAACAACTCGGCTCAACTTCGATAAAAATTGTTTCTGGGTTCATCTCAACATACTGTTTTAATGCTTTTGTTTTGCCCAAACCTGCGGCACCTACAACCACGCTGATTTCACCTTCAATATGTGCAATCGCGATGGCGTCTAAACAGCGTTCTGCCGCATGGGTTGATACAAATTCACTGTTAAAGCGACGCTCAACCACTTTGTCGTTGTGACGACCGATTAAGCGCGAAACGGCTTGGTCCACTTCTTCAACTTTACCGTTGTATGCGCCGCGCAAATACAGGCTGACTGTACCGACAGATTTACCGATGGCATTTGCTACCTGTTGTTGCGTCATGCCGTTTTTTGTCATATAGTCTGCTAGTTGCTGTCTCATTTTCTTACCTCTTTTAATGGTTAAATTTATATTGATACCCAAATTTACTTACATTCTTATGTCTCAACTTTGTTAAGTTGAACTGCTCGTTACACCTTGTTATTTTGTTCACTTTCATATTTTTTATTCCTTACGCACGTTTCATTCGTTTTAAATCACTTGGAAATACTGCAATTTCTTCCACTTCTTCTTTCTTTTTAAGCCCGTTCATACGCAAACCGTGTAACAGCTCTGCACCTTTATTTTGTTCAATCGTAATAACGGGGTTAAGCTCTGCGTTAATCTCATCAACTTTCTCTTGCTTGCGTTTTAATCTGCCTTGCGCTCTGTCTTTACGTGCTTTTTCAACTAAGCTCATTGGGAATGCATCACGCTTATTGCCATCTAACATTGCTTCACAAACGTATGTGCCATCTTTGAGTCTGATAATCACTGAACTTGGATCGTGAATATCAATCGATACTTGGACTTGTTGACCATCAACATCTAATAGCTTCTGGCTGAAGTAGACATTGTTAAACAAGTTAATCCAGCCTCTTTGCGCAACGCGTAAAACACTTGGTCTAAACAAGTCTCTTGCTTCAACAGCAGTGATATGAATAATCTCTGCTTTTGCGAGCAGTTCGCGCCGCTTTCTAGCTGGTGTTGTGCCAATCTCTCTATGAATGTGATGATTGTTATAGCGGTCAATCTCGACTTGCACTGCGTCGATAAACTGCTGCCATGTTGGTAACTTGCCTTTTGCCCATTTTTGTTTTTCGGTTAATTCCGTCGCGCCTTTTCTGATAGCTTTGTCTAACGAAATGACTGCAGTAGAGGTTTTACGGACTGTATCGCGGTCTGCGCCCGTTCCGTGGTATGTGTCAAACTGACGAGCGATGCGTAGTGCGATTGTTTTATTCACACGTTCAATAATGCCTCGTCCTTGCGGGTTGCCTGGAATACCTGTTTGATGATTTATCCCCAAGCGTGGCAACATCCCCGTAATGTCACCATCAAGCATCCAGTTTTTCTCACCGCCCCCGTTATCAGAGTAGTAGATAGCGGGAATGCCGTGGTTTTCCACGCCGTGACGAATTGCATCAGCGACTGCTAAAGCGTTTTCTGAAAGACTGACAGACCAACCGACGATGAAACGACTTGGCGCATCCATTACCATTGTGAGTTCTGGAATAAACGGTCGACCATGGTCTGGGTGTTGCACTTTCATCTTCATTGAATGACCGTCGCCGACCCAGACGTCATTAGCTAACAAGCAAGACCAGTCACGCTTAACGTACGTCTGCAATGCGCGCATTTCTGCGCCTGTTTTACGTCCGATTTCTTTGATGTGGCGTGGTAATTTGCTTAAAGCTCTACGTACGCGGTCAATGCTCGGGAGCAAGGCAAGGCGGAGTGGCTGATCTGCAAATTCCATTTGCCATTTATGGGCAAACTCAACATAAGCTTCTGCAACAGAGACACCATTAGTGTTGCGATAAATCGCCAAGAAATTAGGCAACCATGCAATATCTTCCACGCGATCTGCTTTGCGTTGGCTCGGCACCAACGCTTTTAAACGTTCTTCGGGCGTTTTAGCATTGTTGTAAGCAAGCACCCAGCCGTAGAGCGTTCTATGCGAAAGCACACGACCGCAGTTTTTGCCGTTTTTACAATTAGCTCTCTCAACCAGCGCCATCACATCATCGGGAAATTGACTAGATTTAGCGGAATTGCAAATAAACTTAATCGCAGAATCTCTGGTTTGGACTTGTTCTAGATTCTGAACATAAGCAACTAATGCCATTCGAGCATCTGCTATCTCGCGTTGTTTTGTAGTTAGGTTCGCCAAATCCACTTCTGCACGCACTGAGGGGAGTTGTTTCGGTTGAGCTTTCACTACATCGACCGCAAATTTCTTACGGATTTCGGTTTGGATAACTTCAGGCATTGATACAAGGGCGTATTCCAAACCACCGCCACGTCCCTTACGTTTACGAGATTGCCAGTTTTCACGTTTGGCTTTCTCAATAATGTTTTTTACTGCACTTGGAAAACCTTTAAGATTTAATTCAACTAACTCTTTCGTTGAATAATGCGTTTTTAAACTTAAATCACCCATAAACTTTCCTTTTGATCTAACGTAAAAGTTACTTTATGATTGCTGAGTTGTACCTAAAGTCGGGCGAAACCTACGTCTTGCGTAACGTTCTACCCAAATTACTTCAGGCTCAACGCCTATTGCACTTGCAATTACGCTCTCCATTTTAGGATAAGATTTATCCAACGCTGAACGTAAGGTGCTGTAACTTACACCGCTTTCCATTGCGAGAGAGCGAAGCGTCCAGCCCCGTTTGCGAAGTGCATACACGATGTCCGCCTTATCCCAATCAAAGGTGGATTTTTTTAACTGTTCAAATACGACCATTTGATGTACTCCGTTTATATATCAGATGTGTGTATTAAAGCGTAAAACTTAAATAATTGCAAGCGTAAAACTTAATTTAAGTAAAATATTTTTGTGTTTATGCAAAATGATTAAGAAAAACAACAGCTTGCGAGTAACTTTTACAGGTGAAACCAAATTTATTAAAAGGTAAAAGATCTATATTTAAAAGTTTTACGCTAAAAACAAGCGTAAAGGTTATCAATATGAGCAAGGCAAAGATTAATGATTTTGATTTTGCAGAAAGACTGCAATGGATACTCAAAGAAAGATTTAATGGAAATAACAGCGAGTTCGCTAAAGCGGTTGGCGTGGCTGTAACATCATTAAACCGTTGGCTAATAGGTGAGGCAGATCCATCTCGTTCTAATTTAATAAAAACAGCCAAAGCCTCGGGCGTAAGCCTTGAATGGCTCGCTACAGGTGAAGAAGAGCAGCTTAAAAAAACTATCGAAAGATCAGCAGAGAAGGGAGAGGGCTTAACGGAAGAACCAGTAACAATGATTGCCAGTTATAGCAGTGTCAACGTTTCTGCGGGATTTGGCAGCTTTAACGAAGGTGTAACCAAGGTAGATGGCAGAGAGCCTTATGCCAACAAACTATTACAAAACCTGCGAGTAACCCCTGAGAGATGTGCTGTATTCTGGGCAAATGGCGACTCAATGAGCCCAACTATTGCAGATGGCGATCAATTACTTGTTGATTTAAATAAAACCGAGATAAAAGGCGGGGATAAGATTTACTTAGTGCAAAACGGCGAAAGCGTATGGGTTAAACGAGTTAAAATGAAATGGGATGGCGTTGAGCTTGTAAGTGACAACAAGGACGAATACCCGCCAATCGCTATATCTGATGAAGATGCTCAAAACCTACAAATTATCGGGCGTGTGGTACATATTGGTAAAAGCCTAGTTTAAAACCATTTTAAATTTTTAAAATCGTTTTAAAAACCGATCAAACACTACTTAAAGTTATGCAAAAAAATAATGCAAAAACCACCCATTATTTACCATTTTTAACCATTCTTATTTTTTGCATAACTCCCCCAAACAAAAAACGGCAGAGCCTTGCCACACAAAGCCCCACCGCAATTTTTCCGACAAAATTTTTTATTTTTTATCTATGTAAAAATAGTTAGTACCTCACACAAGTAGCGTAAATATAAAATAAAAAAACGGTTTTTAAAACTTTTTAAAAACCGTTTAAAACCACACTAAATTTTGCTCATTATCTGCAAATAAAAACGCATTTTTTAACTATTTTTTACCATTTTTTAAAATTGTATTATTTGCATAAATCTACATTCATAAATCTCAACAAATCCCCGCCATTATTGGCTTTGTGTTAGTTTTTTTCGAGCAAAATTTTTTCTTTTACTTATGCAAATATTGTCACTACCCCACATGCTCAAACATAAGCTTAAACCACGATGTTGTCCGTTCGCCTATCGCGTTGAGCCGCTCCTCATCGAGTACTTGTTGTGCAAGTACTCGTTGCCAATAAATATCCCCATCCGAAGCATAATCCCTTTCCGCTAGATGATGTAACAGTGTCCGAATCATCTCAAAATCTGGCGTCTCAGTATGTCCATATGCTTCTAAATAACGTTGAATATTTTTCATCGGAACCATTTGCATCTGCTGATAGCCCTGCAAATAACTTTCAACATAGATTTGTAATTGTGCTAACGCGATTTCTTTTACACTTAACGACTCGCTAGCACACAACGCTTGAAAGGTCGCTTGCCCATTCTTACCATAATAAATAGGAGGTTCATGCTGTGCTAACATTGCACATTGAATAAGGTAATACACCCAATTTTCAATTAAATGTTTTTCCTGAATTTGTCCCACTCGCCACATCACTCTACGCTGTGCATACAACTGATCTAGCAGCCCAATCAGACGAATATCGCCATAGCCACTCGGGATAGTCAAATCCACTTCGACGACATGCGCCTCTTGTTTTAAATAATCGGCAACGGTTGTTTTTAACGCGGCAATTTCTTCTTGTTGTTGTAACGCAAAGATCTGGGCAAATTCACCACGCGGTAGCATACCTTTTACTTTTAATTGAGCGAGAACCTCCGCGCTTTTTTCCTCATCACAATAAAGCAATTGCTCATTAATTTGATAGCGCATTAAGCCATCTAAAGTAAAATTTTCGCTGTCTTCAATACGTTCTTCTTGTTTAGCAAAAGAAACGCCTAAATGACGTTTAAAGAAAAACGCAACAGGGTGCTGAATAAAGGCAATTAAATCCGCTAACGCAATTTCACGATCCTCGGCTAACACTGTTTGTGCGATAGGTTGGACAAAATCCGCCCTCTCTTGTTTCTGAATATTTGCTAGGGGTAACCATTGGTTAGCAAAAGATCCGTTTTCTCCTCGGAAATTATCTGGACTAAATGCTGTCATCGGATGCTGTTCAATTAATCGAGCCTGCCAATCTTGTGTTCCAGCGCTTGGTAACTTATCTACTAAATAGTCAATCAATTGACTGACTAACACAGACGGAGGTTTGCTTTGGTTATCCACAATGGAACGTCCCACAAAACTCACATAAAATGCCTCTTGTGCTGACAGCAGCGCTTCAAGGAACAAATAACAATCATCGTCACGGCGAAAACGGTCGGCTTTACGTCGGTCATATTGCATCAAATCAAAACTATTTGGTGTTTGTTGACGAGGATAATCACCTTCATTCATCCCTAATAAACACACCACTTTAAAGGGAATCGAACGCATCGGTAGCAAGGTGCAGAAATTCACTTTCCCTGCCAGAAACTTCATGCTATTCGGATCATCTTCTAATAATGCCGACAGGACATCAGAAACCACTTCACTACTTAACGGTTGATCAAAATGTGTTTGTTGAATATCAGTTACCATTTGCACTATCGTTTCTTGAATATATAGCAAAGTAGTAATATTCGTTTCGTCCTCAGCGAAAAAATCTGTTAAAAGCGTAAGTAAATGCTGTTGCCATTTTTCAATAGGCTGAGGCGTTTGTAAAAACTGATACCATGCTGATAATCTTGCAATAAACTCCGCCAAGCGTCCGGCTAATTGCCCTTGTAGCCCATAACAAGGATCAAAGCCTAAATTCCCTTGCCAAATCCCATTTTCCTCACGCATCGCATAACCAAGCAGCATCCGCTCCAGCCCAGCTTGCCATGAGTTAGTGTTCTTTTCTTGTTTACCTTGTTCTTTTTCTACACCAAAACGTATGCCAGCATGTGCGACCCAATGCCGAATCTGCTCTAACTCCATTAACTCAATCTGAAACCTATTCCGAATCGCAGGAATATCTAATAAAGCTAAGATATCTTCTGCGCTAAACTGACTCTCTTTTAAAGCAAGTAAGTGAATAAAACTTGCTATTAACACGTCATTTTCAGAAAGACGGTTATCCGAAATAGAAAAAGGAATCTGCCGCTGTGCGACCTGATTGTACTGCCCAAATACAGCTTGAATATAGGGTGTATATTTATCAATATCCGCCACCATCACCACAATATCTTTTGGTGTAAGTGTCGAGTCTTGCTGAAATAAATGAAGCAAATAGTCATGTAAAACTTCAACTTCACGCATAGGGCTATGGCAAGAATGGAACGTTAAAGAGCGGTCATTTTCAGCCAAATTTAAACCTTGCTTGCCTTCTAAATGTAAAATACGCGCTTGTACCTGAGATAAAAGATGTTGGGAAGTTAACTCGGTGTACGCATCAATACTTCGTACGCCTTCGAGCTGTTCTAATTCTGTTAATAAATATAAAAAATCTCGTCCCAATTTCCCCCAGCTTGACAGCAAAGGATGCCCCTCAAATAAATGCTCATGATCATAACTTGATTCAAATCGGGCATTATCTGTATGGTGAAAAACAGGTATAGGTAAAGCGGTATGGTAGCCAGTTCGTTGCATTTGACTTAAGCGTTGCATAAAACGCGGATCAATTAAATCACCCCAATATTCACGACAGCCATTGGTAAAAAATAAATGTACTTCACAATACCGACTCATGGCATAAAAAATCTCTAAATAGCCTTTTGGCAACGCTGAGATACCAAAAATGAAAAGACGCGGAGGTAAATTGACAGGATGCTGGGTCTGTAAGAACTGCAAAAATTGTGTTTGTAAATAAGCACGATGTAAGGGAACAGTCTGACCGCTTTCAGCCAAAATATCCGCCACTAGAGCACGCCATAGTATCGCTTGCCATTTAACATCTTGAGAAAAAGCGTTGCCTATTGGTAGGCGTGTATCTTTTAGCTTGCGTTCTAACTGTGCCATCATAGTGGCTTCATCACCACGCTCCCAACAAGCGATCCATTCTGGGCGGTAAACAAGATATTGGTCAAATAAATCAGCAATTTGGTAGGCTAATTGGTACAACTTTTGTTGTTCTGTTTGATGAGAAGAAAATAAATAATGACGAAGTGATTGAAATTCGACTTGTTCAAGATGCTCGGGAATTAAACGCATTAAACGCCATGTCATCGACGCTTTATTAAATTGGCTTTGTTCCTCTGTATTCGGTAAATTGTCTACGTATTGTTGCCAAATAAAGCTCGCAGGCATAGGAAACTTAATATTACTCGAAATCCCTTGCTGCTCCGCAATTTTCCATTGCAACCACTGTGCCATGCCTGGACTTTGAACTAAAATCACGTCTGACTGAAAGGGATCATCCAGTGTATCTTGCATTAAGGTGAGCAAAATATTTTTTTGTACATCAAGATCATTAGAATAATAAATTGTAAACACAGGTCGCCTTATCCACATCGAAACAATCAGTTTGACTATTGTTCCCCACTTTGTGTTCTACCGCAAGTCTTTTACAAGCTAATCTCCGCCAAGGACGTACTGACTTTTACATGCTGTGATGTACATTGAATCTGAAACACTAAGTCATTTCGTTTTACATTGTTTTCACAAGCTAAGCCCAAAAATTGACGTTGTTTCTGGTTCTGTGCAATTTGTAAAGCTTGAACATGTTGATAAATGTATATTGCACGTTGGCGTTGATAACTTAGCCACTGCTGTGTTGAAAGGAAAATACCACTAAACAACATGAGTGCCATTAACAATACAGGTAAACTCATGCCTTTATCATAATAAAAAATCATGCCAACTTTTCTCTGCTAATTGCCAATCTCGTAATTGTGTTACCCAATATGCTACTGTCGCTTTATGGTAACTCACTTGCACACTTGGCTCTAAAGTTAATCGACCTCCAGTCACAATTGTTCCTTTTATCTTCCCTTTTCCGTGAATATGTAAATCGCCTTCAGCAATAATTATCGCCTCGATATTTTGTGTCAGCGTCCAACTCGTTTGTTTAGCATCAAACCAGTAAAAATAAGGAGCATGTTGGACAGAAAATTGATGAGAGAAAAGATCTCGATATTCTCGTTGAATAAAATACGCTAATTTCCCGATATTAAGCGCTTGACGAGGTTGTGCTTTAAATAACGCCCGACAAATACACCAAACATAATTCGCTTTACCTTCAACAAGACGAAAAGTGACTTGTTGCCGATTTTCCGAAGATGTTGATGAGATATGTTTACAAAGATGTTGCTTTTTTTCCTCGTTCTGACGTTGTAATACTAACATTTGTTGGACATCTAATTTCCGTTGATGAAGCGCAGACAAATGCCAATGTAAAATATCGTCATTCAATAACATTAAAATAATTAATCCACTGCTTAATAACACTAAAATGACGAAAGTTACCATACCTTTATGATAGATCATTGCTTCTCTCCATGATTCAAGAGTGGTACAACCATTGTCGTTTCATATTGAAAATGTGGCTGTTTTTTTAAGTATCCTTTCAAATAGATTTCAAGCGCAGGCTTTCCCATGAGCCAATGAAATGATAAATCGCTGATGATATATTCTTGATCATCTAATAAATCTACCCAGCCACCACTATGACACGCTGACTGTTGTAAGTAAGTACGACATTCTGCTAATTTACAGCGAGAATTTACCGCACTTTTATATGTTAAGCGTGTTTCGAGCATCCCATTATTCAAACGGTAACCAAACAGCTCGCGTTCAAGGTGACTGGTATTATTTCGTCCATCCTTAATACAGGTTTTCTCTTTGAACTTTCCCCCTAAACAACCGTTCATATCCAGATCATAAAAAAATAAAATACAATCCGATACATTTCCGCCATGTATTGAGAACAGTTGTAAACTAGCCTGTGTTTCTGATTCAAACAGTGAAAAGTTCACTTGATTCGTCGTCTCTGGAGGCGCACGAAAGCCCGCTCGACGAATATCTTTTCCCATTAATTGAATCACTCTTTCTAGCTCAGTTTGCAGTTGCATTTGGAAATGGATTGCTCTATTTTGTCTCTGAACATCAACATAAAAAGCGATAGCAACAAGTAACAAAAGAGAAGAAAGACTTAACGAGATCATCAAACTCAATAATGAATAACCGCGAAATAACATACTTTAATTTTCCTTGTTATATTCACAAGCACTTAATGAAGCCTCTTTCTTCAATTTAATACTGCCCACATTAAATAAAGAAAAAATTGCTTTTTGATAATCGGTTTGTAAAACAAAGCAGGTTGTTTCCAACGTGTCTCTGACAGCACTCAATCGAGTCATCGTATTTGGGTAATAATGTTTCGTCTTTAACATCGTATAACCGGTAAAATGCGAGGAATAGAATTGTGCAGATAATCTTTGGGGACAATGTTGAGGAGCAAAACAATCACAAATATATTCACTTTTTAATTGTGCTGTTAAACACCAATGTTGGCGGTTTACATCACGATTCGCAATCAAAAACCAAACTTGTCCTGATGTTGCTACTCGTGTCTGTAATTGCCGAAGAAAAATCCATAATTGGCGTTGCTCTCGCTCGAAAGAAATAAAATCAATCACTCTCGTCCAATTCGGTAAGACGACGAGCAACATACTGCTTATCAGCAGTAATACCATGAGTATTTCTAACAATGTAAAGCCTCTTTTCATATCTCCTCTTTTTTTGCATATACTGTAATCGCTACTGATTTAATTCATCAATTGACTAGCAATGTTTTGAGATGCAGATCACAAAAATAAAGTGATAGATAGAAAAATAGGATAAGGAAATGCTGTACTGAAAATAGTCTTGTTGAAAAGAATATAGAATGAAAAAGAAGTGGTGGGTCGTGAAGGATTCGAACCTTCGACCAACGGATTAAAAGTCCGCTGCTCTACCGACTGAGCTAACGACCCATTGCATTAATTGCTTTGGCGTTTATACAGGATTTGCTTTGAGTGGTGGGTCGTGAAGGATTCGAACCTTCGACCAACGGATTAAAAGTCCGCTGCTCTACCGACTGAGCTAACGACCCATTGCATTAATTGCTTTGGCGTTTATACAGGATTTGCTTTGAGTGGTGGGTCGTGAAGGATTCGAACCTTCGACCAACGGATTAAAAGTCCGCTGCTCTACCGACTGAGCTAACGACCCGCTTCATATCACTGCGTAACGGAGGCTTATAATACTGATTTTATTTTAATAAGCAATAAAAATTTTCATTTTTTTGTTTATTTGAATGAATACTCACCAAAAGACCGTAATTCTCGCCTTTCTCACTACAAGTAAAATTCCACGCATAAAAAAACTGGGTGCGAATGCTCCCAGTTTTTAGATAGAAAAATAAATTAGTATGCTAACACAGCACGACGGTTTTTAGAGTAAGCTGCTTCATCGTGACCTAACACAGCAGGTTTCTCTTCACCGTAAGAAACTGTTGATACTTGACCAGCTTGTACACCTTTCGCTGATAAATAATGTTTAACTGCATCTGCACGACGTTGACCTAATGCGATGTTATATTCTGGTGTACCGCGTTCATCGGTGTTACCTTCAACAACGACTTTCGTTGCAGGTGTTGCATTTAAGAACACCGCATGTGCATCTAAAATTTGTACATATTCACCTTCGATATTGTATTTATCGAAGCCGAAATACACGGTATTATAACGTTGTTGTAAATCTTGTACTGAATAACCGCCAAACATTTGACCAGCGCTTTCATCTTTTTTAGATGAACCACAAGCAGCTAATACAGCAACAGAACCAGCAACTAATAATACTTTAGTTAGTTTTTTCATTGTTTTCTCCTTAGAGTTTTTTATTTAGTTAAATAAGGTGACCAAGCTGGGAATTTAACTTGTCCATCATTTCCTGGTAACCGTGCTTTAAAACGACCGTCAGCGGATACCAATTGTAGCACTTTTCCTAACCCTTGAGTAGAGCTGTAAATGATCATGATACCGTTAGGTGAAATACTTGGACTTTCATCTAAGAAAGTGGAACTTAGCACTTCTGTGGAGCCAGAGGCTAAATCCTTTTTCACAATATTATCTCTACTGATCATGATTATAGCGCTACCATCGGCAGTCATTTGCCCACTATAACTGCGACCACCAGTGCTTACTAATGATGCACCACCACCGGATGCACTCATTTGGTAGACTTGCGGTAAACCGCTTCTATCAGATGTGAACACAATTGTTTGTCCATCAGGTGACCAAGATGGTTCAGTATTATTCCCTGTACCACTAGTCAACTGTGAAATCTGTCCACTACCTAAATTCATTACATAAATATTCAATACACCGTCTTTTGAAGAGGCAAAGGCTAATCTTGAACCGTCTGGTGAAAATTCAGGCGCACCATTATGCCCATTAAACGACGCGACCACTTTACGTGCACCAGAGCCTAAATCCTGCACTACTAGCTGGGATTTTTTATTTTCAAAAGAAACATAAGCTAACTTTTTACCATCATGTGACCAAGCTGGTGACATTAAAGGTTGCGCACTACGGTTAACGACAAATTGATTAAACCCATCGTAATCAGATACTCTGACTTCATAAGGTTGAGAGCCACCGTGTTTTTGCACAATATAAGCAATGCGTGTTCTAAACGCCCCTCTGATGCCCGTTAATTTTTCAAAAACTTCGTCACTGACTGTATGTGCTCCATAACGCAACCATTTTGCTGTCACTGTATATTGGTTTTGTGTTAACACCGTACCCGCAGTACCAGTTGCACCAATCGTATCAACAAGCTGATAAGCGATGTTAAAACTGCCATTTGCTGGTGTTACATGCCCCACTACTACCGCATCAATACCAAGCGCAGCCCAAGCTTCTGGATTCACTTCTGAAACAGATGTTGGGTGCTGTGGCATCCGATTGACTGGAATCGGATTAAATTTACCACTATGGCGTAAATCGGCAGCAATGATATCGGCAATATCCGCTGGTGCAGAACCCGGTCCATTCCACTTAAATGGCACAACTGCAATTGGTCTGGCACTATCTACACCTTCATCAATGACAATTCGTACCTCTGCTTGTGCAGGTTGCAATACAGCAAGAAAGAATACGATTAATATACTCCACATACGGGTGACTAATTTCATTGGAACCACCTATTATTTTTCATTTCCAATCCTTTATCGTTGATTTACGATAAACAAAAAGGCAATACTAACTTTATCTTAATTTAAATTCAATCGGGGATTTCTTATATCTTTGATAGATATCATCTGTTGGTGCTGGCGGGACTTTCTTCGTCCTTGCCACGGCACTTACCGCAGCTTGACAAATATCATCAGGTCCTGATACTCGACGATAATTTGCAATGGTTCCATCCCGTAAAAACTCGACTTCAACGACACAAACTTTATTTGCAAAACTCGGCTCTTTCAAAAATCTGCGTTGAATTTCTCGTTTAATTACTCCGGCATATTGATCGCCTGTTTTTCCACCATCACCAGCCCCCAGTGCTGCACCACTTCCTTGGCTTCCCTGACGTTCCGTATTTGATCCTCTCGTTGCAGAGCCACCACCGACATCTCCTCCACTAAAGAAATCATCCAGCGCGGCTTGATTCGCTTTGCGTTGTGCAGCTTCCGCATCGGCTTTGGCTTTGGCTTTTTCAGCTTTTGCTTTTGCTTCCGCTTTGGCTTTTTCTGCTTTGGCCTTCGCTTCCGCTTCTGCTTTAGCTTTCTCTGCCTTCGCTTCCGCTTCTGCTTTAGCTTTCTCTGCCTTCGCTTTTGCCTCAGCCTCTGCTTTCGCTTTCTCAACTTTCGCTTTGGCCTCAGCCTCTGCCTTCGCTTTTTCCGCTTTACGTTTGGCTTCTTCTGCTGCTTTCGCTTTCGCCTCTTCTTCTGCTTGTTTAGCCAATGCAGCTAAGCGTTTAGCTTCTGCTTCTGCCTTTAGTTTTGCCGCTTCAGCTAGCTGCTTCGCTTTTGCTTCTTCTGCTTGTTTTTGTTTTTCTAATGCCGCCAAGCGTGCTTGTTCTTCTTGCTTTTTCTGCTCAGCAAGTTGTTTTTGACGTTCAATTTCTTTTTGTTTTTCAATTTCTTTTTGTTTTTCAATTTCTTTTTGTTTTTCAATTTCTTTCTGTTTTTCTAACGCTTTTTGCTTCTCAATTTCTTGCTGACGAATGATCTCTTGTTCATCTGGCTGTACAGGTTTCTCTTCAATAACAGGTTCCGTTTTTTTCGCTTTATCGGTTTGACCTTTTTTCTGTTGCTGAAGGCGTCCCCACTCTTGAGCAGCTGCGCCTGTATCAACCATCACCGCCCCTATCACCTCGCTGTCACCTTCACCGCCACCCATAATTTCAACCCGATGATAGAGGGAACCTAAAATCAATAAGCCAAATAAGATCGCGTGCAAAATGACGGAAAGAATAACCGCACTAATGTCTTTATTGTTCTGCTTACTTTGCACAATATTGCCTTTTTATTAAATCGGGTTTGTCATTAATCCAACAGATTTAATACCTGCAAGATGAAGCAAGTTGAGCGCTTTGATCACTTCTTCATAAGGAACATCTCTCGCACCACCCACTAAAAACAGCGTATTATTATCTTTATCGAATTCTTGTTTAGACAATTGAGTAACCATCTCTTCAGTCAGTCCCTCTAAGCGCTCTGTACCAATCGCTAAACTATATTGTCCGATGCCTGCTACTTCTAAAATAACCGGCACTTTATCTTCATTACTGACACTTTGGCTCTCTACCGCATCAGGCAATTCAACTTGGACACTTTGGCTAATAATTGGCGCTGTTGCCATAAAAATCAGCAACAACACGAGTAACACGTCCAAAAAAGGAACGATGTTGATCTCAGATTTCACATCTCTACGTTTACGGCGGTAAGACATTATCTCCCCTCAAAATTCTAAAAAAAACAACCGCACTTATCTCAAAAAGCACGGAACGCTAAACATCGCTTAGCGATTAGTGTGTGCCATTTTTACCAAATGCTTGGCGGTGTAAAATTGTGGTAAATTCATCAATAAAATTACCGTAATTCTGTTCTAATTTACTGACACGTAAACTTAAATGGTTATAGGCCATCACCGCAGGAATTGCTGCAAATAAACCAATCGCCGTTGCAATTAATGCTTCTGCGATACCAGGGGCAACCATTTGTAATGTGGCTTGCTTAGCACCACTCAATGCCATAAATGCATGCATGATCCCCCAGACTGTGCCAAATAAACCAATATATGGGCTAATAGATGCCACTGTTGCTAAAAATGGCACGCGCGTCTCAAGTTCTTCCACTTCACGATTCATGGCCAAGTTCATTGCTCGTGAGCTCCATTGAATAATAGCCTCTGGTGCATTAGGATTAGCTTGTTTTAAACGCGAAAACTCTTTGAAACCAACATAAAAAATTTGTTCACTTCCGCTCAACCCATCACGCTTATTTTCTAAACCATCAAATAGACGGTTTAAATCTTCACCGGACCAAAAACGATCTTCAAAGGCAGCTGAATCTTTCAATGCCTTTGTTAAAATACGACTACGTTGAATAATAATTGCCCAAGACATAATTGAGAAAATTATTAAAATTACAATAACAAATTGAACAACGATACTGGCTTTTAGAAATAATTCTAAAAAGTTCAAATCTGCAGTCATTACATACTCCAAAAGGTTTTATAACTCATTTACCAATACAGCTTTCATCTCTGCAGGAATAGCGATTGGTTTCATTTTTCCAAGATCAACACAGGCTACTTTTACTGTAGCCTCGAATAAAATCTGTTCCTCTTTCTTTAATCGTTGAGTGAAGAAAATCGATGCGCCTTTCAACTCAGTGACTAACGTCTCGACGATTAATAAATTATCGAGCTTTGCTGGATAGCGATAATCAATATTCATTGTTTTGACAACAAAAGCGAGCTGTTGTTCATTTAACAGTGTATGCTGTGAAAATCCTGCGCAACGCAAATATTCTGTTCTTGCTCGCTCAAAAAAATGCAAATAGCGCGCATGGTAAACGACACCACCCGCATCAGTATCCTCATAATAAACACGAATAGGAAAATTAAATACATTGGCGACCATTGTTCTATTCCTTCCGTTTATTTACATCGTCACATCTCGACAAATTGGTGGCGTATTTTAGAGTTTGTATGAATGATAAGCAAGTCTAGCATACGATTCTGAGCAAAAATTTTGCTTTACAACTCATCATTATCCCGCCCAACTTACCACGATAGCCAAAATAAATCCAATATAGCCAATTATAGGCGAAAATAAGCCTTTCCAAAGTGTGCTACGGATCTCAAAGCCAATACCATGAATCCAGAGAATCCCCGTCCCCCAAATCATCAATAAAATTAAGGGTGCTGGTGCACTACGTAAGTTTGTAGAAAAATCATTGATATTGAAGAAAAAAAACAATGTGATCAAGATAGCGAATATAAATGAAAGGGTTCTTAACGAACCCTTATTAAAGATTTGATATAGTGAATTAATAATTGAGATTACTCATCAAATTTACCGGTTTTCTCAATACCGATAGTAATTACCGCGGCTAACATCACCGTAAACAAAACACCCAATACCCAAATGACATAAAACATAATATTTCTCCTTAGTATAATGAGTTTTTGTTCTCTTCGATAAATTGACTATCGAGACGACCAAACATTTTCCAATACGCCCAAATCGTGTATGCAAGTAAAATTACAACAAATACAAGTGCAAAACCGAGCATTAAGGTCAATGTCAATTTACTTGATGTAGAATCCCACATTAACAAGCTTAATTCAGGATGCGTAATGGATGGCATCACGAATGGGAACATAGAAATGCCCGCAGTCAAAATAATACCCGCCATCGTTAAGGATGAGAATAAAAACGCGAAACCTGAACGATCTGCTTTAGAGGCTAAAATGTTCAATACTGCACTTACCACCGCTAGCAAAGGGAAAATCCATAAAATCGGCATGTCTTTATAGTTATTAAACCATGCACCCGCTTCAATCGCCACAGTTTTACCAAATGGAGTTGATGGGGCGTTATGATCAATCACAGATGTCACAACAAAACCGTCTTTGAAATATAACCAAACACCAGCAAGCACAAAAGTAATGATTGTAGCAACGGCACCAGCTTGTGTAATGCTACGAGCACGATGACGTAATTCGCTAGTTGTTTTCATTTGCAACCAAGCACTACCTTGTGTTGTTAACATTGCTAAGCTCACTAAACCACAAAGTAACGCAAACGGATTTAATAATGCAAAGAATGAGCCTGTGTATTTGACTTGCAATAATTCGTTGAATTCAAATGGTACACCTTGTAACAAGTTACCAAATGCCACACCGAAAACTAGCGAAGGGACAAAACCACCAATGAATAATCCCCAATCCCATAATGTACGCCAGGTTGGATTATCAATTTTAGCACGATACTCTAAGCCGACAGGACGGAAGAATAATGCCGCTAAAACTAAAATCATGGCGATATAGAAACCAGAGAAAGAGGTGGCATACACAATCGGCCATGCGGCAAACATTGCACCACCGGCTGTTAATAACCAAACTTGGTTACCGTCCCAGTGTGGTGCAATGGAGTTAATCATGATACGTTTTTCCACTTCTTTTTTACCAGCAAAAGGCAACAAAGTTAGAACACCCATATCAAAACCATCAGTTACTGCAAAACCAATAAGCAATACACCGATCAAGATCCACCAAACAAAGCGTAGAATTTCATAATCAATCATAATCAGGCTCCTGCTTATTTAGATGATTGTTCAAAGTAGTAACGACCTGTTTTTAATGAACTTGGTCCTAATCTACCGTATTTGAACATTAAATACATTTCTACTACAAGGAATAAGGTATAAAGTGCACAGATTAATCCAATAGAGAACCAAAGATCACCTGTTGTAAGTGCAGAGTTAGCCACACCAACTGGTAACACTTCATAAATCGCCCAAGGTTGACGACCATATTCAGCTAAGAACCAACCACTTTCAATTGCAATCCATGGTAATGGAATCGACCATAAAAGCGCTTTTAAGAACCAAGGTTTTGTTCCCACTGTTTTACGCACATTTTGTACAAATGCACCAACCAGAAGAAGAAGTAATAAACTACCTGCTGCCATCATGATACGGAAAGACCAGAAAGTAGGTCCCACATTTGGAATTGTATCTGCCGCAGCTTGTTTAATTTGCTCTTCAGTCGCATCAACCACTTTGTCGGTATAACGTTTCAATAATAACCCGAAACCGAGATCTTTAGAGACAGCATTAAATTGTGCTTTTGTTTCTTCACTGATTTGACCTGCTTTTTTCTGTGCTTGTAATTGAAGTAACAAGTCATATGCTTGAACACCATTACGTACACGTTCCACATTCAACGCTTCTAAATCAGCAAGACCCGCAAATTGTTTATCTAAAGAACGTGTCACAATAATCCCTGCAGCGTAAGGAATTTGAATAGCAAAATCATTACGTTTCTCTGCTTGATTTGGCACTACAAGTAAATTCCAGTCAGCTGGTGCAGGTTGAGTATGCCATTCCCCTTCCATTGCTGCTAATTTCACAGGCTGTGTTTGACCGATTTCATAACCAGATTCATCACCCATGATGATCACCGAGAAAATAGAAATCACACCGAAAGTGGAAGCAATAGAAAACGAACGTTTAGCAAAACCGAGATCACGACCTTTCAAGATATAATAAGCGCTAATCCCTAATACAAACATTGCACCACTCACATAACCTGCAGAGAGAGTATGTAAGAATTTACTTTGTGCAACTGGGTTTAACCATAAATCCATAAAACTGGTCATTTCCATTCGCATGGTTTCAAAATTAAACTCCGAAGCGACAGGGTATTGCATCCAACCGTTTGCAACAAGAATCCACATTGCGGATAAATTTGAACCAAATGCCACACAGTATGTCGCAATTAAGTGTTTACCTTTTGATAATCTGTCCCAACCAAAGAAGAATAAACCAACGAAAGTCGACTCTAAGAAGAATGCCAATAATGCTTCAATTGCAAGAGGCGCACCAAAAATATCTCCCACATAATGAGAATAATATGACCAGTTCGTACCAAACTGGAATTCCATTGTAATACCAGTTGTGACACCGAGAGCAAAGTTAATACCAAATAACTTACCCCAGAATTTTGTCATATCTTTATAAACTTCTTTGCCTGTGGCTACATAGAGCGTTTCCATAATCACTAGAATGAACGATAAACCTAGTGTTAATGGCACAAACAAAAAGTGATATAACGCAGTTAATGCAAACTGCAATCGAGAGAGTTCAACAATGTCCAACATCTCAACTCCTTGTAAATGCTACAAGTTCCTACAAAATGATTACAAAGTAACCACCCCCAATACTTAAAGAAATTCCCTAAGTAGACCCCTTGAATTACCTTCACAATCACAACTATAACACTATGATGTATAATCATTTTTACAGTTGAATAGTTTATCATTATATAGGCAACCCAACTTCGGTATCTATTCTACTACTAAACATAAGGATTAAAAATATAAAAAAATGACACATAGATCACATTTTTATACTTAAATCAAAAATAATGAAAAATATGTAGAACTCTAAGAATTGATACAGGTCAAATTATAAATTTTATTAACATTTTAGCAACGCTTACTGAAATAAAAATCACGGTTTGGATAAAAAAACGACAAAACACTAGACATATCCTATGTATTTTGTTACTTTTCCTAGCGATTGATCCTCAGAAAATAAAAGAATATAAAGGTATTATAATGAAAAGAAGATTTTCGTTCATTTTGACCGCACTTTTCGCGGCAAGCGCGTTGGTGACTTCACCTGTTCATGCAAGCAAACCTGCAGAAATTAAAACCAATACCAATGCTGCAGTTCCTCAACAGTGTGAAAAACTTTTCAAAGAAACCGAGGATTTAATTGCCGAGGCAGAAAAACAGCCGGGTACACATACCCAAGTGAGTAAAATTAAAAGCAAACTCAACCAAAGCAAACAACAAATTCTCGAGATGGAATTAGCCACTCAAATTAAAAGTTGCGATTTTGCTTTAACTAAGCTAAATACTCCCAAACAGCAATAAACTAAAAAAGCGTGTTAATTTTTCATTAACACGCTTTTTTAATAATGCTTCGCTCGTCTTATTCAGTTAATTTCTCTAACCCAAAATAACGGTACGTTCTTGAGGTTGCCATACGTCCTCGAGGTGTACGCTGTAAAAAACCTTGCTGTATTAAATAAGGCTCTAGCACATCTTCTATCGTTTCTCGTTCTTCTCCAATCGCAGCAGCAAGATTATCTAATCCTACAGGTCCCCCGTCAAAACGTTCAATCACAGCATTTAACAGTTTGCGATCCAAATAATCAAAACCTGCATCATCCACATCCAACATTAACAATGCGGCTTTAGCACTTTCTTCCGAAATAATGCCAGCATGACGGACATCTGCAAAGTCTCTCACGCGTCTTAATAAACGATTAGCAATTCGAGGTGTCCCCCTTGAACGACGTGCAATTTCATAACACGCGGTATCGGAAATAGATAAATTCAAACAATTTGCACTACGCGCTACGATCGAAGTTAAATCTTCCACTGCATAAAACTCCAGCCGTTGTACAATCCCAAAACGATCACGCAACGGCGATGTTAACGAGCCCGCACGTGTTGTTGCCCCAATTAATGTAAAAGGCGGAAGATCTAACTTGATTGAACGAGCCGCAGGTCCTTCACCAATCATAATATCTAATTGATAATCTTCCATCGCTGGATATAACACTTCTTCAATTGCAGGGGATAAGCGATGAATTTCATCAATAAATAGCACATCATGTGGTTCTAAATTCGTAAGCATTGCGGCAAGATCGCCCGCTTTTTCTAATACTGGTCCTGAAGTAGTACGAATATTCACACCCATTTCATGCGCTACAATATTAGCTAATGTGGTTTTACCTAACCCAGGTGGACCAAAAATCAATAAATGATCCAAGGCATCTTGGCGCAATTTAGCCGCTTGAATAAAAATCGCCATTTGTTCGCAGACGTGCGGTTGTCCAACATAATCATTTAGCAATTTTGGACGAATCGCACGATCAATATACTCTTCATCGCCTTTCGCACTTGTACTAATAATTCTATCTGCTTCAATCATGTTCTTTTCACTTAAAGATTATAAGGCGGCTTTTAATGCTTCACGGATAAGTTGCTCACTAGAAAGTGCCGGCTTACTGATTTTTTTCACCAGTTTCTCAGCTTCTGCGACTTTATAACCTAACGCAATCAGCGCAGAAATAGCTTCACTGGCAGGGATATCTTGTTCATTTAAGGCATGTTCAGGCGGTTTAAGATGTTGACTTTCAATAAAGAAGTCTTCTTGTTGAATGCCTTTGAACTTCCCTTTTAATTCCACTAATAAACGCTCTGCTGTTTTCTTACCAACCCCAGGAATCTTCACTAATTTAGAAAGTTCTTCACGTTCAATCGCATAAGCAAACTCTTCCACTGACATGGCTGATAAAATAGCCAGTGCGAGCTTAGGTCCTACACCATTGGTTTTGATTAATTCACGAAACAAAGTGCGGTCGGTTTTTTGCGAAAAACCAAACAGTAAATGTGCATCTTCACGCACAACAAGATGAGTAAATAGAGCTGTCTGTTGACCAATATCGGGAAGCTGATAAAAGCTGGTCATCGGTAATAATAATTCGTAGCCAACGCCTTGCACATCTAACAAAATCTCAGGAGGGTGTTTTTCAACTAAACGTCCCGTCAAATGACCAATCATATCTTCCTCATCACATCATTTATTTTGTTGTATAGCATAAAATAAAACTGGATGAACATCCAGTTAAATTTTTAAACGAAAGCGTCCTCGGCTGTATCGCGCTTTAAGCAGTGCGGTCGTTTTTTCTGGTTTTTCTGTCGCTTGTGCACTATTTGTAACATGGAAAGCGTGTTGAAGAGAATGGGCATGCGTAATCGCTATCGCTAACGCATCCGCCGCATCGGCTTGTGGTTTTTCAGATAAAGTTAAAATCCGTGTTACCATATCTTGTACTTGAATTTTATCTGCAGAGCCAATCCCTACTACCGTTTGTTTGACTAAGCGCGCTGCATATTCGAAAACGGGCAAATCATGATTAACTGCGGCAACAATCGCGGCACCTCTTGCTTGCCCAAGTTTTAAAGCTGAATTGGCATTTTTGGCTAAAAACACTTCTTCAATAGCAAACATATCCGGTTGATATTGCAAAATAATTTCATTTACCCCCATGTAGATCCGTTTCAAACGGGTTGGTAAATCTGTAACAGACGTCCGGATCACGCCACTACCTAAATATTCTAAATGCCTACCCGCCTGACGTATAACGCCATAGCCAGTTACGCGAGAGCCAGGATCGATGCCTAAAATAATTGCCATTACTTGCCCCAAAAATAAATGGATCTACATTTTACTGTAAATCCATTATTTTCATCTATGCCGAAAAATTGTTAACACACATTATTTTGCGTTAGTACAATTTTTAGCTAGGATTTTGTTGTTGTCAGTAAACATTACTGCAGCAGTTGTGCCGACTGTGCTTGCTGCAAAGCCATTATCTAATGACCAGACTTTGTTCCCTTCTACGAAACGCACACCATCTTGATAAGTGCTATCGAGTTTCATTTCATGACCAACAACTTGACGATTAATTGTTACTGTTGCGCTATCTGCTTTACCATTAACAAATGTATACGTAGCTGAAACAACTTGATTTTTCTTACCTTTCACATCACAAAAATAAGCTGCTGTTTCAAATGTTGGCTCAGATGATTTCATTTCCATCGCTTTTTTCATGTCCGCACCATTTTGTGCACAGGCAGTTAATGCGCCAGCAACCATTAAGCTTGCAAAAAGTTGAGTTAATTTCATAAGTTCTCCTAAAATAAATGATCAATTGTATGCACGATACAATCGGTAAAATCACTATTAAATAAATCGCATTTAATAGAATAATCTATAGCATAGCCGCTATTTCATCACTGATTTCGCCATTATGATAAACATTTTGTACATCATCACAATCTTCTAGCATATCAATCAGCTTTAACAATTTCGGTGCAGTTTCTGCGTCAAGTTCAACAGTCGTAGACGGAATCATGGTAACTTCGGCATTATCAATTTTAATCCCTGCGGATTCAATACCATCACGGACAGCACCAAGATCTTCCCAAGCAGTATACACTTCGAAACTCCCATCTTCTTGGACTTGTACGTCATCCGCACCGGCTTCAATTGCGGCTTCCATAATAACATCTTCATCACCAGAAGTAATTAAAATTGACCCTTTTTTGCTGAACAAATAACCAACAGAGCCTTCCGTTCCTAGATTACCGTCACATTTTGTAAAACTCGGTCTAACTTGTGAAATTGTACGGTTAGCATTATCACTTAAGCATTCCACCATAACTGCTGTACCACCAGGACCATATCCTTCATAGATTTTGGTTTCCATATTGGTGTCATCACCACCGCCCACACCACGTTCAATTGCACGGTTAATGGTATCACGCGTCATATTACTTGATAAGGCTTTATCCACCGCAGTACGTAAACGCGGGTTTGCATTGACATCACCACCACCTAACTTCGCAGCTGTCACCAATTCACGAATTAATTTAGTAAAAATCTTGCCACGTTGTGCATCTTGTGCGGCTTTACGGTGTTTAATGTTAGCCCACTTACTATGACCTGCCATTCTCAATTTCCTTCTTTATTAAATAATTATACTCGTTCGTTATTCTCTGTAAGATGCCACTATCCAAAGGTTGTTTCACTAAATACTTTTCGATTACAGCGCGATTATTCCATGACTTAGTCAAGATCGCTGCCTGATCTGCAGGTAGCCATTGAAAAGCAACATGCTCTGTTAAATGGGGTATTCTTTCCTCTGCAAGCCCTAGCAAAAACCAGTGTTCAAGACAATGAGTGACATTTGGTGCGTATTTATAACGGAAATGGGGAAAAATTTCAAACGCTATCCTTTCTTCACAATCAAAAAGCGCTAAGCTCTCTGACTGAATATCAATTCCGACTTCTTCTTTCACTTCCCTTATCGCAGTTTCTCTTGGTGACTCATTTAAGGCTAAAGAACCGGTAACGGATTGCCAAAATGTCGGATCATCTTGTCGTTGTAACATGAGAACACGTTGTGTGCTATAACAGAAGATGACCACTAAGACACTATGCGGATTCTTATACATTTTCATCCCATTAATATAGTAATTCAGGTTTAATAATGTCCTTTAACTGGCGATAAGGAAGCACTAAATCGATTTCACCATCTGCATAAGAACCTAATGTATAAACAGGATAACGGAATGTTAATCCATTAATTGTAAAGACAAAATTATCCGTCAGCTCGAGTTCATCATGCATAGAAAAATCCGATATTCCTAATGTTTTTAAACGAGCTAAATTCGCTTCACGAAATAATTCAATCAACTGATAACGTTTATCTGATGAAACCAGAATATCGTCTAGTGTATAAATTTGCTTATTGGTTAAATCAATATTTAAAAACTGTGTATCATACATGCCATGCGCACCACCCGTATAGTAACTCGTGATCACAGAAAATGTCGCTAATTGTTCACGCTGTCCAATAAAATGGATCTCTCGCGAATAATCCCAGCTTTGATTAAGTTCTAATTCTGGCAACACGTCATTAAACCACTTTTGTACGAGCTGTTCGATACCTTGCTCAGAGGACTTGGTTTCAATCAATATACTTAAAGTAAGATTATCCAAGAACGTATTGAGCCAATCGACATTGGTTTTTTGAGATATCAAGCTCAAATTCGCGCAATGTTCTTCTGTTGAACCAACATCAAGTTTAACGTTAACACATTGAAAACGCTGAGCTAAAATATAAAAATCGGACTGGATAGCAATCGTGTCATGCGAGGCTTGAGAGGTATTATTTGCTTTCAGGAATGGTAGTTTATCAAAGCATGATATTAATAAAAAAATAGGAATCAATAAGATAGCATAACGCATAATTACCTCCCAATAAATTTACATGAAAAGGTGCAGTTATCATAACCGCACCTTTTATAAACTTTATTCAGATTTAATTACTTGAACTGACAGTTCATTCAATGCTTGTGGGTTTGCAAAACTCGGCGCCTCTGTCATTAAACAGGCGGCGGCTGTGGTTTTCGGAAACGCAATCACATCACGGATATTGTCCGTTCCAGTCAATAGCATCGTCAAACGATCTAAACCAAAAGCCAAGCCTGCATGTGGTGGTGTACCAAATTTTAACGCATCTAATAAGAAACCAAATTTTTCACGTTGTTCTGCTTCATTAATCCCTAAAATACGGAATACCGTTTGTTGCATTTTCGGTTCGAAAATACGCACCGATCCCCCACCCACTTCATAACCATTAATCACCATATCATAAGCATTAGCAACGGCTGAAGTTGGATCCGCTTCTAATTGTTCTGGGCTGAAATCTTTTGGTGAAGTAAATGGGTGGTGCATAGCGGCAAGAGCACCTTCATCATCACACTCAAACATTGGGAAATCAATCACCCAAAGCGGTTGCCATTCTTCTAATTTCGTTAAGCCCAAATCACGTCCTAACTTCAAACGTAACGCGCCCATTGCATCAGTTGTTACTTTATAGTTATCCGCACCAAAGAAAAGAATATCGCCGTTTTGTGCTTGCACACGCTCTAAAAGGGCTTTTAACACCGCTTCAGATAAAAATTTTGCGATTGGACTTTGTACGCCATCCATCCCCGCGGCAAGATCATTGACTTTTAACCAAGCCAAACCTTTTGCCCCATAAATCCCAACAAATTGCGTGTATTCATCAATTTGTTTACGCGTAATGTCTGTGCCATTTGGTACACGAATGACGGCAATACGACCATTAGGGTTATTCGCTGGACCATTGAATACTTTAAATTCAACCTCTTTTAATAAATCCGCTACGTCCACCATTTCTAATGGATTACGTAAATCAGGTTTATCTGAGCCAAAACGACGCATCGCTTCTGCAAAGGTCATCACAGGGAATTTACCTAAATCTACCCCAAGGGTTTCCCGCCACAAACCATGTACCATTTTTTCCATCATCTCACGCACTTCTGGTGCCGTTAAGAAAGAGGTTTCTACATCGATTTGAGTGAATTCAGGTTGACGATCCGCACGCAAATCTTCATCACGGAAACATTTCACAATTTGATAATAACGGTCAAACCCTGACATCATTAACAATTGTTTAAATAACTGTGGTGATTGCGGTAATGCATAGAATTTACCTTTATGTACTCGGCTCGGTACTAAATAGTCACGTGCTCCTTCCGGCGTTGCTTTGGTTAACATCGGTGTTTCAATATCTAAGAAACCATGTTCGTCCATAAAGCGACGCACAAAGCTGGTAATTTTGGCTCGTGTTTTTAAACGTTGCGCCATTTCTGGACGACGTAAGTCTAAATAACGGTATTTTAAACGCTGTTCTTCCGTATTATTTTGGTTAAAGTCGAGAGGTAATGGCTCTGCGCTATTATAAATAGACAGGGATTTTGCTAACACTTCCACTTCGCCTGTTGCCATATTTTTGTTGATTTGATTATCTGGGCGGGCAATCACTTCGCCTTTAATTTGAATACAAAACTCATTACGTAAACTTGCTGCTGTGGTGAGTGCTTCTTGATATATTGGATCGAAACACACTTGTACAATCCCTTCACGATCACGCATATCAATAAAAATTAACCCACCTAAATCACGGCGACGATGCACCCAACCACTCAATGTTACTTCTTGTCCGATATTGTCACGGTTTAATGCACCGCAATAATGTGTACGCATCATTTCAAAATCCTTTGTACTCTTAATTATGCTCAAAAATTCACTCAATTATAGCGGAAAACCAAGAGAGATAAAAAGGTTATTTATGCTTACAAATCAACCAATAAGAAAAAGAAAAGCGATGAACGTTCAAAATAAAGGCGTATTTCCATGCCATATCATCGGATTTTTTGTTATATTACGCCACTTTATTGGAATAAAATTATGTTAAGGATAACCACATGTTATTTATCAATATCACTTTTGCCTGTATTTTAGCGATCCGTTTTTATAGTCTGTCTATTTCGATCCGCCATGAAAAAGCATTGATTGCAAAAGGTGCAATACAATATGGTAAACGCAATTCTACGCTGTTATCCATTGCCCATGTTGTATTTTATCTCGCCACGATCATTGAAGCTAATAACCAAAACACAGCATTTAATAGCACCTCACAAATAGGGCTGGCGATTTTAGTCTTTGCGATCGCCATGCTATTTTATGTGATTTATGAACTGAAAGAGATTTGGACAGTAAAACTTTACATTTTACCGGAACATCACATTAACCGCTCTTTCTTGTTTAAATACGTACGTCACCCGAATTATTTCTTAAACATTATTCCCGAGTTAATTGGTTTATCACTTTTCTGCCAAGCAAAATATACCGCATTGATTGGATTACCCATTTATTTGCTTATCCTAGGCGTGCGTATTAAACAAGAAGAAAGTGCCATGGCGCATTTATTCCCGAAATCATAATTTATTTGTGATAGGTCGAAACTTCTTCTAAAATGACCGCACTTTTTCTCGGTCTTTAATACATTATGACAAAAGATACTCTATTTTCGACTCCCATTGCTAAATTGGGGGATTTTACTTTTGATGAAAGCGTAGCTGAAGTCTTTCCCGACATGATCCAACGCTCTATTCCCGGCTATGCCAACATCATTACCGCTATTGGGATGTTGGCATCACGCTTTGTTACGGCGAATAGCAACGTCTATGATCTGGGGTGCTCGCGCGGTGCGGCAACATTATCTGCACGTCGTCATATTAATCAGCCCGGCGTCAAGATCATTGGTGTTGATAACTCACAACCCATGGTCGATCGTTGTCGCCAGCATGTTAGCGCCTATCAAAGTACAATACCTGTGGACATTATTTGTGATGATATACGCCATATCAAAATCGAAAATGCCTCTATGGTGATTTTAAATTTCACTTTGCAATTTCTGCCACCTGAAGATCGTCGAGCCTTATTAAGTAAGATTTACCAAGGCTTACAACCGAATGGGATCTTGGTACTATCCGAGAAATTTCATTTTGAAGATCAAAACATGAATGCCTTGTTGATTGATTTACATCATCAATTTAAACTCGCGAATGGATACAGTGAACTTGAAGTCAGCCAAAAACGCACCGCACTTGAAAATGTGATGCGTACAGACAGCATTCAATCCCATAAAATGCGTTTAGCTGAAGTCGGTTTTCAACAAGTGGAATTATGGTTTCAATGCTTTAATTTTGGCTCAATGATTGCGGTGAAGTAAGTGGCATACAACATAAAGGCGGTGCACTACCGCCTTTTGTTTTATAATGCTTTTAAGTTCTTATCTAGTAAGCGGAACAACAACGCTTTTCCCCCTTTAAAGCGATATTCGGCATATTCAGCTTGTGCATAATATTCACCTTTTCCCTCGGCAAAAAAGTAGTCTTGACTTGGTAAACGCGGCCACCACATCGCGACATTCACCGGTAAGTAAATATTTGGTGTACACCCGTCAAATGTTGTAGGTGCTTTGGTTTCAAGACGACACAAGGTAGCAATCCCTAGGCTGTCTCGTTTTAACAACGCATAAACAAAATACTGTGTTTTTTCCTCTTCTAAATTTTTTCCCCATTCCTCACCAATGTCTGCCAAGATTTCATAGTTTAACGTCATATAATCCCCTTGCATCAAGGAACGCGGATCAACGGGTGCCGTTTTTAAAATAATTGACTCACCATTCGTTAAAATATCTTCATATTTATGAATAGTATAATTCGTGGCAAAGGCAATCAAGCATACCGCCAACAAAGTGAATCCTAGTTTTTTACGTAACATCGTTTGTGGTTGAAACGTATTGTGCGATTCAGCTTGTAATGTTGCCTGCGGTGCCTTGTTATAACGTAATAAAACAAATGTAACTAGCGCCAGAACGATGCCTACTCCCATGAGTAAAAAAGATTTATGTAATAAAGGGATACTCAAGAGATAATAGTAATAGCTCAAATTCATGATCACGCCCAACAACGCGAGCGCAAATAATACTCGGCTAACGCTTAAATAAGCCAACAATAACAAAGAAATACACGCTAGGGTTTCATTCACCGCAATAAAACCCAAACACAGTGCAAGAAGAGTCAATAGTACGCTAGCATACAGAAACTTAGCTAACTCAAAACGTCGACTTATTAACACAAAAAATATAATCGGGGTGATAGATATCAATAAATGTAGACTCTTTATCAACCAAGTATCAGAGGTTAGCGCCGTAAAAAATACCCAGTAATGACATGAAACCAGTCATTTAAATCAGACATTTCTGGTGTCTGTTGTGCAGTATCAAGAAATGTCCAACGGTTGAATATGTCAAGATTCATAGCCAAACCGACTAACAACATTGCCCAAGCAATAGGTAATAGCTTTATCGTATACGGTCTTTCCTCACTTAACGAAAAAAAGTAATAAAGTAGCAACCCACCAAGAATTATCCACTGTTGTGCAGATAACACAAATTGCCCTAAATGCTCTTCATAATAGGCATACCATCTCAAATCAAAAAAACCAATGTAAACTAAAAACGCGATGATAAAGAGTGATGCAATTAAGAAACGTAGCCAATTTGATGAACGTAATTGATACAAAAAGACCGATAGTATTGCCATTAACGCAAGATAAAGGTCATTTTCTCCATCAAAAAGGAAAAAAATGAAATACAGATTGAAAATAAAACCTGTTGCCATGAACATATCAATGGCAATATCAAACCAGTCTGCCTTTTCTTTTTGATTAAAATGCATTACTAAGGCAATGATAAGAAAAAGGATACTCGGATAGATAAGATCTTGTTCATCTTCCAAACCAAATGAGAAAAATAAAGCAATAAGGAGTAGGCCAGTACAAAATATAATTAATAAAATAAAGAGTGGATAAATATGCCAAGTGACTCGAGAAGCAGTAGGATTATGCCACTTAAACCACTTAATTAACGTGATAATCGCACCAACCGTGCCACCAAATGCCAATATCGTTACCAAAAAGATATCTGATAAAAAATCTTCCCCTGAGCTTAATAGTACTTTCGTACAAATACTGACGACTAAATAGAAAAATAAAACGATTAAATTAAGAAAGTCAAAACGACGCTCTTTATAATAATAGACAAGCTCTGCACTCAATAACCACGACAACAGCACGCTATTGTTGACGATCAGCGCCCAACCAAAGGCAAACACTAAGATAAGCAACGCGATCTTAGGTAAAATGCGCCAATTCTGATCTCTTAAACGCTCACCAAAATATTCATAGCACACGAGAAACAGCATATTTAAAAAGATCATCATGTGCACGATATCACCGAGCAGGGAAATAGCTAAAGATAAAGCCACATTTGCCGTGACCAATAATAAGGCACTTGCTACATTAGGAAATAACAGCAAAAACGGAATTTGGCAAATAGACCAAATAGCGAAAAGCTCCCAAGGGTCAGCGCCCGTTTGATACGTTTGCCCAATTAAAGCGAATATTGCCCCAAGCAATACCGCAGCGAGAAAAGCAAAAACAAGAGGAAGTACAGAAGTAACCTGCTTTTTTTTCGCTTCATAGTAATAAAAAAAGACACTTAAAAGGATAGAAACGCCAAAGAGGCTTTGTACTCCATAAATCTTTTCAAAGCGAGAAAAATAGTCCCAATTTGCCGCAATCCAAGTAATCACGCCACTTGCAAAAAAGCCGGTTCCTAGCAGGAGAAATAAGAGAGTAAGATATTTCCGCCAAGATAAATGAAACAACGTCGTATTTTGCATATACTCGCTCCTCTAGTTAGAGAACATAATGATTTTTCACGATGATCATGGCATAATCATTTCCAATTTTGGCAAAAATTTTTCAGGTTCATAAAAATCAAAATGGGGGGGATAATGCGAATTTTACATACAATGTTGCGCGTAACAAATTTAGAGCGCTCAATCCAGTTTTACCAACAGGTTTTAGGTATGCGTTTACTGCGTACAAGTGACAATCCGGAGTATAAATATACGTTGGCATTTCTTGGTTATGACGATGAAGAGAATGCCTCCGTATTAGAATTAACCTATAACTGGGGCGTGACTGAATACGAACTGGGTACGGCTTATGGTCATATTGCGATTGGCGTTGAGGATATTTATGCAACCTGTGATGCGGTACGACAAGCAGGCGGTAAAATCACCCGTGAGCCCGGTCCAGTGAAAGGTGGAAAAACAGTGATTGCGTTTGTCGAAGATCCTGATGGTTACAAAATCGAATTTATTGAAAATAAACATGCGCAATCTGGCTTAGGTAATTAAGTTTCTCACTCATGAAGTGCGGTCAATTTTAAAAAAATTTCTATAGCGTGGCACTTGTCCACGCTATATTATTTCAAATAGGATAATAAGGTGACAGAAATACAAGCTGAAGCAACAAATACCCATTTATTAAAACATCGTTTTCGCGGTTATTTCCCGGTTATTATTGATGTTGAAACTGCAGGGTTCAATGCGAAAACTGACGCATTACTTGAACTTGCTGCCATTACAGTCAAAATGAACGAAGAGGGTCTTTTAGTCCCCGATCAAACTTGCCATTTTCACATTGAACCTTTTGCGGGTGCTAATATTAACCCCGAGTCACTCCAGTTTAATGGGATTGATATTCACAATCCATTACGAGGGGCAGTCAGTGAAACAGTCGCTATCACAGAGCTCTTCAAAATGGTTCGTAAAGCACAAAAAGCAGCAGACTGCCAACGCTCTATTATCGTGGCACACAATGCGACCTTTGATCAAAGTTTCTTAATGGCCGCAGCAGAACGAACAGGCGTCAAACGCAATCCATTTCATCCTTTTGGTATGTTTGATACCGCAACGTTAAGTGGTTTTATGTTTGGACAAACCGTCTTGGTTAAAGCTTGCCAAGCCGCTCAAATTGCTTTCGATGGTAAACAGGCCCATTCTGCGTTATACGATACAGAGCGGACTGCTGAATTGTTCTGTTATATGGTGAATCATTTAAAACATTTAGGTGGTTTTCCACACCAACAAGCTAACGAAAAGAAATGATTATTTTGCATAAAAAATCTGTTTTATCACCATTTTTATGCAAAAAGATAGACAAATTATTTTTTTTAAGTAAATTTAGAACTCTTTTAAAAAACATAACTTAATAACCTAAGGACACATACAATGTTATTAACTAACCCTGTCGTGATTTCCATTGTGGTTCTACTTGCGCTCAGTTTATTGCGTATTAATGTTGTCATCGCACTCGTTATTTCCGCATTAGTGGCAGGTTTAACTGGCAATTTGGGCGTCAGTGAAACAATAAAAACGTTTACGAATGGACTAGGCGGAGGTGCAGAAGTCGCTATGAATTATGCGATTTTAGGCGCGTTTGCGGTTGCCATTTCAAAATCAGGCATTACCGATTTACTTGCCTATAAAGTCATTAAACGTTTGGGCAATACACCAAGCAGTCGCTCAATGGCGGGTTTTAAATATTTTATCTTAACAATCCTCACGCTGTTTGCCGTTTCATCGCAAAACTTATTACCTGTCCATATCGCGTTTATTCCTATTGTCATTCCACCTCTTCTTGCGATTTTCAATAAACTAAAATTGGATCGTCGTGCCGTTGCTTGTGTTTTAACTTTTGGTTTAACCGCCACTTATATGTTATTACCAGTAGGGTTTGGGAAAATTTTTATTGAAAGTATCCTCGTTAAGAATATCAACCAAGCCGGCGCGACTTTAGGCTTACAGACATCTGTGGCTGAAGTGTCATTAGCTATGGCAGTCCCAGTGATTGGCATGATTCTTGGTTTACTGACAGCGATCTTTATTAGCTATCGTAAACCGAGAGAATATGCCATGATGCGCAGCGAAATCAGCACGCAAGATATTGAATCACATGTTGCTCAAATCAAGCCGTTCCATGTCGGCGCAAGTTTAGTGGCAATCATTGTTACTTTTGCCCTTCAGCTCTTTACCAGTTCAACTATTATTGGTGGATTAGCCGGTCTGATTATTTTTGCTGTTTGTGGTATTTTCAAATTAAAAGAAAGTAATGACATTTTCCAACAAGGCTTACGTTTAATGGCGATGATTGGTTTTGTGATGATCGCTGCTTCTGGTTTTGCCAATGTTATTAATACAACGGGTGGTGTAACGGCGTTAGTTGAAACCTTCAGTCAAGGCTTTGGCGCAGAAAATAAAGGGATTGCAGCCTTTTTAATGCTGTTAGTTGGCTTATTTATTACTATGGGGATTGGCTCATCATTCTCAACGGTACCTATTATTGCCTCTATTTATGTACCACTTTGTCTTTCTCTTGGTTTCTCACCTTTAGCAACGGTTTCGCTTATTGGGGTATCCGCTGCGCTTGGTGATGCGGGTTCGCCTGCCTCTGACTCAACATTAGGACCAACCTCGGGTTTAAATGCAGATGGTAAACATGATCATATTTGGGATTCTGTCGTCCCGACATTTATCCATTATAATATCCCACTCATTCTTTTCGGTTGGTTAGCCGCCATGTATCTGTAATATCCACATCAATCCTCCTACTAGGGAGGATTGATTGTTTATCACCACCTATGAAAAAAACAGAACTTATTCGAATCTTAACAAACAAGATCACGCAACTTGATCACAAACAGCGTACAGCGACAGAACAGCCATTAAAAACGCGTTTTGCCCCTCATTTATTTAGTGAAAATAACCAAGTATTTTCTTTTTATTTTCAAGAACTAAAGCAAACGCTAACACAACTAGAAAATGCACCGGAAACGGACATTGCACTCGGCGCCTTTTTTGCAGAAAAATTACTATCACAGTATGTTGCTTTATCTGAAGCCTTAACTCATACTCAAATCAAAACAAAAACCTTCACTCCGACCAATAAAGCAACACATCATGTTCATCAACTCCCACCTAGAGAACGTTTAGAAAAATATTATGAGGCATTACAAACATTAAATGAAAAATTGATGTCACTACAAGATAGCCAACAAAAAACACAAGCAGAGCAAGAAAAAAAACTGTTAGGACAAAAAATCCAACTAACTCAGCAACGAAAAGCAAAGTGTCTGGCAGCCATTGAAACGTTAGAAGAATATTTAGTATTCAAAAATACACAAGATAAAAAGTAATTAACCTACTGAGATAAACACTGTCCTCATCATTCAGCATATCATTTCTCTCCCCCGTAAATTTCTTACGGTCTAAAATATAGCTCATTGTACGCCTCCTCAACCAAACATTTAGGAGGAACTATGCGATACCTTTTGTGATCGCACTCAAAGATAATACCATTATACTTTTCGTACAACATCACATCATAAACCAGATAGTTAATAAGAAAACAAGATGTAAAGATAAGAAAAAACCGTAATCCAAACGACTTACGGTTTTCAAAATTTGATGGCGGAGGAAGTGAGATTCGAACTCACGGAGGGCGTAAACCCTCGCCGGTTTTCAAGACCGGTGCCTTCAACCACTCGACCATTCCTCCGTGATTTAAGCGTGGTAAATAATACGGATTTTAGCTTGCTAAGTCAAGAAATTAAATAAGGATTTTTATTCAATTGCTTTATTTTAGAACAATTCGTTACTTGCTATCTTGTTGTCTAATAGCAAATCACAACTCCGTGCTTATTCGCCTTTATTCTCCGCTTTTGTCGGTCCTGCATAAACGTGGCTAATCGCACTATGATGCCCTGCTGAACCTTTGCCATGGAAATAGTAACGCGACTCACTCCACACGCCAATTTGGCACATTTCAAGAGGCTCATCACTTGCTTTAGCTAGCGTCATTTCTGATGTCGTATGCAGCACTGCCGAAATAGTACCTAAGCGTCCACTAAACTGATAGTTTCGTTGTAAGCGACTAATGGACTTCACTTCATCCCCTTGAGCAGGCATTTCGACTTGTTCAACAACTTCTTCTACTGGCGACTGTGGAAGTCTATTTTCGTCCTTCTCCTTCACACTGAGTTCTGTCGAAACGTCGTTTAATGGCTTGTGCTCGGTTTCCCCTTCTGCTTCGCCTATTTTAGTATCTGCTACCGATAAAGGTTGCATAATGGCTAAAGCTTGCTCTTCTTCTAAACGCTGTAACGATTGTTTGACTTTCTTTTCAACCGACTCATTCGCAGGCTGTACAACGAAACCATTAAATGGTGATGCACCTTTTTCACTGCCTTCCGCCACCAAATCAAGTGCAGGAATCGTTGCTACGCTTTCTTTTGGCTGATGTTGTTGTTCTAATAACTCATCTACCGATAAGAATTGGTTTTCTTTTACTACAACAGGTTGGAAATCAGGCCATACTTTACCACTTGCTAACTCTGGAGAAGCTACCGCAGCAAATAATGGCATTGGTGCTTTTTGGTTCTGACGACGACGGCGTTGATTATTCACACGTAAATGACGAGGTAAACGGCGACGATTATTATCACGGCGTTTTTCTGTTTCTCCTTCTTCAACTACAGGCACAGTTTCTGGCACAAGTTCTGTTGCAACAACCGTCTCCTCAACCACGGTTTCTGCTTCAGGCATACTTATTTCTGTCTCGACAAGTGGCAATGCACTTTCATGAGCATCATCGCTAATACGGACTTTTTTACGCAGATCGCGACGTTGACGACGTGGCGCAACGGACTCCACTTTTTCCACTTCAACGCTCTCAACGGTAGCAGTATCTAATGTATTTTCCGTTACAGATACGGTATCAACCGCATGATTTGCCTTACGATTACGTTTAGTATTACGTTCTGAACGAGGACGAATCACTTCTTCAACAACCTCATCTTGACGTTTCGTATTGCTATCACGCTCCACATTCTCTGCACGTGAACGACGTTGATTACGACGTTCTTGTTGACGGCGATTACGGTTACTCTTAGGACGATTTCCTTTTGACTTCTCTTCCACCACTGGTTTATCAGCCAAAATTGCTTTTAATTTTGCCAGTATGCGAGTCAATAAAGACGGTTTATTTTCGACCTTCTTCTCTGGAACGGGTGCTGGTGCAGGAATTGCCATTGAAACAGCCGCACTTTCTAAAACGTTTTCACTTGTTAAAGCTGCGGTTTCAATATTACGTGACACAAGAGATTCCTCAGGCACAAAATGCTCATCTTTCTCTTGATGTAATTTAACTAAATTATAACTGAGCTCATGTACTTCTTCGCCCTCACGCACACGGAACACGCCAAAGTGTGGGGTTTCCATCCCTTCATTTGGTACGACAATCACATCCACATCGTGACGTTTTTCAATGCTGTGAATCGCACGACGTTTTTCATTTAATAAATAAGAAGCAATTTCCACTGGCACAAGGGTATGCACTTGTTTGGTATTTTCTTTTAATGCTTCTTCTTCGATTAAACGTAAAATAGAAAGAGAGAGTGATTCATTATCACGGATTTTACCTGTCCCTTGACAACGCGGGCACACATGATGGGATGACTCCCCTAACGATGGGCTTAAACGCTGACGTGACATTTCCAACAAACCAAAACGAGAAATACGACTAATTTGGATACGTGCACGATCTTGACGTACAGCATCACGAATACGATTTTCTACTTCGCGTTGATGACGAACTGGAGTCATATCAATGAAATCAATCACAATCAAGCCGCCTAAGTCACGTAAACGTAGTTGACGAGCAATTTCATCTGCTGCTTCAAGGTTAGTATTTAACGCAGTTTCTTCAATGTCGCCACCTCGCGTCGAACGAGATGAGTTGATATCAATCGCCGTTAAGGCTTCTGTCACATCAATGACGATCGAGCCACCAGAAGGTAAGCGCACTTCACGTTGGAACGCGGATTCGATTTGTGATTCAATTTGATAGTGGCTGAACAACGGTACTTCGCCCTGATAAAGTTTGACTCGATGAATAAAGTCAGGACGCACTAATTTAATATGCGCTTTGGCTTTTTCATACACTTTAGGGCTATCAATTAAAATTTCACCGATATCACGGCGCAAGTAATCACGAATAGCTCGTACAATCACGTCGCTTTCTTGGTGAATCAGGAAAGGCGCAGGGCGACTTTGCGAGGCTTGCTTAATTGCTTCCCAATGGTGAAGTAAAACTTTTAAGTCCCATTGTAATTCTTCCGGTGACTTACCTACCCCGGCAGTACGCACAATTAATCCCACACCGTCTGGTACTTCAAGAGAGCTCAATGCATCTTTTAATTCAAGACGTTCATCTCCCTCAATACGACGTGAAATACCGCCTGCTCTCGGGTTATTCGGCATGATCACCAAGTAACTTCCTGCTAAAGAAACAAAGGTTGTCAACGCAGCCCCTTTATTTCCACGTTCTTCTTTATTTACTTGAACAATGACTTCCTGCCCTTCGCTCAAAATATCGCGAATGTTTGGGCGTCCTTGATAGACATAATCATCGGGAAAATACTCACGTGCAATTTCTTTCAAAGGCAAGAAACCATGACGTTCGGCACCATAATCCACAAACGCGGCTTCAAGACTAGGTTCAACACGAGTAATACGGCCTTTGTAAATGTTTGCTTTTTTCTGTTCATGACCTGGACTTTCAATATCCAAATCAAATAAACGTTGTCCATCCACTAGAGCAACGCGCAACTCTTCCTTTTGAGTTGCGTTGATTAACATTCTTTTCATTATTTGTTCTCTTAATTTTTATTCTGTCTCTATTAAAAAATCACCGCACTTTTCTTCGCTATCGACCTCGTGTCTGTCGCAGAATGTCAGTCTCTCGACTGTCAGCTGCTGGGTGCATTGATAACGTTACTCAAATGAAAGATACATTTGCGTAAAACAGCATCGACTCATCAAAATGATACTGTAAGTCGCGATAGGATTTTTAATATATAAAATCATTGGGTTACTAATGTCTTATGCCATTCGCTGCATTATATGACCACAATAATAACGCTCCATTTTCAAGCCAATTTAATGGCATAAAAATACGCCTTATTATGTACTTATCCCTCTTATTTATCAAGGTAATTTTAATCCTTTAAAGGAAAGCAAAATATGATATGATCCGTCCAATTTCTATCAAATAGACGTATCAAATGAACCAAAAAAAAGACGAAAAAGTCATCAATCAAACAGTAAAAATGCTGACGATTAGTGAAGATGAAGCAGGGCAACGTATTGATAATTATTTATTAGCTAAACTCAAAGGTGTGCCAAAAAGTTTAATTTATCGTATTTTGCGTAAAGGCGAAGTCCGTGTAAATAAAGGGCGTATTAAACCAGAATACAAACTGCAAGCCAATGATATTGTACGAGTTCCTCCTGTCCGTGTGTCAGAAAAAGAACACGCGCCTATTTCAACTAAATTAAATAAAGTCAGCCAATTAGAAAAGCAAATTTTATTTGAAGATGAGTGTTTATTAGTCTTAAATAAGCCCTCTGGTATTGCTGTTCACGGTGGGAGTGGATTAAATTTTGGCGTGATTGAAGCCTTACGCACCTTACGTCCTGACGCCCGTTTTCTTGAGCTTGTCCATCGTTTAGACCGTGATACTTCGGGAATTTTATTGGTCGCGAAAAAACGTTCCGCCTTACGCAGTTTACATGAGCAATTACGTGAAAAAACGGTACAAAAAGATTATTTAGCCTTAGTCCGTGGGCAATGGCAATCCCATTGCAAAGTGGTGAAAGCACCACTACTAAAAAATGAGTTATCCAGTGGCGAACGTATTGTACGAGTCAGTGAACAAGGTAAACCGTCTGAAACCCGTTTTTCAATCGAAGAACGTTATGAATATGCCACTTTGGTAAAAGCCTCCCCCGTCACAGGACGAACCCATCAAATTCGAGTACACACTCAATATGCAGGTCATCCTATCGCTTTAGACGATAAGTATGGCGATAAACACTTTGATGAGCAAATGACTCAATTAGGCTTAACACGCTTATTTTTACACGCGTTTTCTATTCGTTTTGAACACCCTAAAACAGGTGAAACATTACGCATTAATGCACCATTAGATCCGGAAATGAAAAAGATCTTGGGTGCATTGCGTGAGCAAAAATCAAGCAATTAATATCATAACAACAAAAAATGACGGGGAAATACGAGTGAAATCTTGTGAGAGGTAAGAACCACACATCAGGAGGAAAACGCATGACAAAACAAGTTAGAATTGTTGTCTTAACCGGTGCTGGCATTTCAGCCGAATCGGGTATTCGCACTTTCCGAGCTACTGATGGCTTATGAGAGAATCATCCTGTTGATGAGGTTGCTACCCCAGAAGGCTTTGCTCGCAACCCCAAACTCGTGCAGCGCTTTTACAATGAACGCCGTAAGCAGTTATTTTCTGATCAGATTGCACCCAATGCTGCCCATTTCGCCTTAGCGGAACTGGAAAAAAACTCGGCGATAATTTACTCATCGTCACACAAAATGTAGATAATTTACACGAACGTGCGGGGTCAAAAAACTTGATTCATATGCATGGGGAATTATTGAAAGTTCGCTGTGTCGAATCAGGAAAAATTTATGACTGACAAGGAGATATTGGTGAGCACGACAAGTGTCTTTGCTGTACACCTACTCAGATTCTACGCCCGCATATTGTATGGTTTGGCGAAGTGCCGTTAGAAATGGAAAAAATTCAGACCGCACTTTCTGAGTGTGATTATTTTATTTCAATTGGAACGTCTGGCAATGTTTATCCCGCAGCAGGGTTTGTACGCGAAGCGCTGTTTTATGGGGCTCACACAGTCGAGCTTAATTTAGAACCTAGCCAAGTGCGGTCTAGTTTTGACGAATGTCATTATGGTAAAGCGACGGAATTGGTTCCACACTATTTAGCACAATTTCTTTAAACATAAAAAAATCCCAAACAGGTGTGTTTGGGATTTTTTATGCTATTCGTTAACTAGATATTCTGATTAATAAAGTTAGCTAATTGGTTCTTTGGTAAAGCACCCACTTGTGTCGCAACGGCTTTACCATTTTTAAATAAGACTAAAGTAGGGATACTACGAACACCTAATTGTGCTGGTGTCGCTTGGTTTTCATCAATATTAATTTTCACCACTTTCACTTTACCCGAAAATTCTGCTGCAATTTCATCTAAAATTGGAGAGATCATACGGCAAGGACCACACCAAGGTGCCCAAAAATCTAATAAGACCGGTACATCTGAATTGACGACGTCTGCCGTAAATGTTGCATCAGTTGAATGTAATACTTCCATTATTTCTTCCTTTTTTGTTAATAACATTCTTTATAATAAGAATATTTTTTATCATTTCAAGTGCAATGATAATATCATAAGCATTATGCAAATCAATCTGTCCACGAGGAAAACTTAGTTTAATTGTGCAAACGCTTGTAATAAATCCGCTTTAATATCCTCTACATTTTCTAAACCAACAGAAAAACGCAAAAGACAATTACACACACCGCGTGCAATACGCCCCTCTTCTGGAATATCCATATGGGTTTGTGTCGCTGGATAAGTAATAAAGCTCTCTGTTCCCCCCAAACTTTCAGCAAAAGTGATTAGTTTCAGCGCTTTCAAAAAAGGATTAACCCAATGTGCTTCATGTAAGCGGAAAGAAAGCATACCGCCCTTATTTGGATATAACACATTTTTTACTTGTGGCTGAGAAGCCAGAAACGCAGCCAGCTGTTTGGCATTTTGTTCATGACGTTCCATACGTAAGGCGAGGGTTTTCATGCCTCGAATCGTTAACCATGAATCGAAAGGCGACAGAACTGCACCTGCCCCATTCTGAATATAGAATAAACGTTGGCAGAGTTCTTCACCTTTTGCCACAACCAGTCCAACCAAGGCATCGTTATGACCAGCCAAGTATTTAGTTCCACTATGAATCACAATATCTGCACCAGCCTCAATTGGTCTAAATAAAACCGGTGTTAAGAAAGTATTATCGACAATCAAAAGCAGATTATGTTTTTTCGCAATTTTTGCAATCGCAGCCACATCACATTCCTCCATCAAAGGATTAGAAGGAGTTTCTACAAAAATTGCTTTTGTATTAGACGTAATCGCCGCTTCGATACAGGATACCTCTGATGTATTCACATAAACTGGTTTAACGCCTTGTGTATTTTTGTACGCGAAATCCAATAAACGATAGGTGCCACCATACACATCACGCGAAACAATCCACTCATCAGGGGACGTAAATAAGGACATGATTAATTGAATTGCCGCCATTCCTGAAGCACAAGCAAAGCCTCGTTCCCCACCTTCTAATTTAGCAATGGTTTCTTCTAAAACGCTACGTGTTGGATTTTTCGTACGTGTATAGTCATAGCCTGTACTTTCACCAATTCCATGGTGGGCATAAGCTGTTGATAAAAATATCGGTGTAGAAACTGCACCAGTACGCTCATCCGTTCGATTTCCAGCCTGCGCTAATAACGTTTCAATTGAATAATGTTGTGTCATAGAACCTCTGTATTCCCTAAGTAAAGAATAAAAATTTATTATTTTAGCTATCTAGATGTCTATACTTGATATTATGTCATAAAAGTAAAAAAAGAAAATAGAAAAATTTTCAATCAACAAGAAAACACCAAGTTGTTTAAAGTTAAGCAAAAAACACATTTTTTAAACAGAAAAAATTAATATGCACTTTTTTTCACCAATTAATCACTTTTTTTCAAAACAACCGTTGACAGATTTTTATAAATCAGTAGAATGCACCGCACTAACAGCGAATGCGGGAATAGCTCAGTTGGTAGAGCACAACCTTGCCAAGGTTGGGGTCGCGAGTTCGAGCCTCGTTTCCCGCTCCAAACTAACGGCGTGTTAGCAAAGCGGTTATGCACTGGATTGCAAATCCATGTAGCTCGGTTCGACTCCGGGACACGCCTCCATACGCTGATACCAAGTTAGTTTAAAAAAGATATAAAACTGTGCGCCCGAGTGGTGAAATCGGTAGACACAAGGGATTTAAAATCCCTCGCTTTTCGAA
>ENA-UOTW01000038-UOTW01000038.1-synthetic-metagenome-genome-assembly--contig:-NODE-38-length-43514-cov-2.305944_pt1 | contig 43514 bp, 36 predicted proteins | sample MGYA00238141_ERZ746978 | MGnify/ENA primary metagenome ERZ746978 (study PRJEB28755, sample SAMN02352454) | synthetic metagenome | study: EMG produced TPA metagenomics assembly of the Artificial... | reverse complement strand
GTAGTTGCTGAGCAAACAGGTCACTGCTTTCAGTTTACTTATGGAAAAATCGGCGGTTGTGCGATTGATGAAGAAGGAACACCGTTGCCTGAGGAGACAATCCGCATATGTAAAGAGGCGGATGCTGTATTGCTTGGTGCAGTTGGTGGCCCAAAATGGGACCAGAATCCGGGCCACTTACGCCCGGAAACAGGTCTTCTGGGGATTCGCAAAGCATTAGGTCTGTTTGCTAATTTGCGGCCTGCAACCATGCATGAAAGTCTCCTAGAAGCATCCTCTTTAAAACCAGAAGTAGTAGCGGGCGGTGATTTAATCGTTGTACGTGAATTAACAGGTGGCATCTACTTTGGTGACAAGAAGCGCTATATCGGAGAGGATGGACAGGATACAGCAGAGGACTTGTTACTATACCGTGAGGAAGAAGTGGAGCGCATCATACGAACCGCTTTTGACATCGCTCGAAAACGGCAAAAGAAGCTTGTCTCCGTGGATAAAGCAAATGTATTGGAAAGCTCACGTCTATGGCGAAAGGTGGCTGATCAGGTTGCTACCGATTACCCTGATGTAGAACTTTCACATATGCTGGTTGACTCTTGCGCCATGCAGCTAGTGCGTGCACCAAAGCAATTTGATGTGATTGTAACGGAGAATATGTTTGGGGATATTTTAAGTGATGAGGCTGCCATGCTGACTGGCTCTATCGGCATGCTGGCTTCTGCGAGCCTTGCTTCAGGCAGCTTTGGCTTGTATGAGCCAGTACATGGGTCAGCACCCGATATAGCCGGGAAGGGCATTGCTAATCCGCTAGCTACGATCTTGTCTGTAGCGATGCTACTGCGTTACTCATTGCATTTAGATGAAGCCGCAGACCGAGTCGAGCAAGCGGTATGGTCTGTATTGGAAGCAGGTCATCGTACAGGTGATCTGGCAGCCAATAAAGCAGAAGCGCTTAGTACGATAGAAATGGGGCAGTTGGTTGTTGCTGAACTAAGGAAGGCAGTCATTGCTAAATAAAATGGAAAAAAGACCACTACAGAAAACAAGTTTTTCTGAGTGGTCTTTTTGTGTTTTTCGCATTACCCGATCATAATTTTTCCTTTTGGATAGCGGAAGTATTCCTTTCGATTTCGCTGAGCTAATGCAAAGGCGATAGTTAACGGTCCTACACGTCCAGCAAACATGGTCAAGGAGATGACAATTTTTCCGATATCAGATAAATCAGGGGTAAGTCCCATTGATAAACCAACCGTTGCAAAGGCAGAGACACTCTCAAAGAGAATCATTAAAAAATCCTTGCCTGGCTCAGTAATCGTCAAAATCATACTTACTATAATTACGATAAATAAGGCCGTCATCGTTACGGTTAGGGATTTATAAATCATATGCGGCAGAATACGTTGACGGTAGAAAATAACATCTTCTCTCCCTTTTATTTGCGCCCATACTGCTCCTAATAGGGTGGCAAAGGTGGTAGTTTTAATACCGCCACCTGTAGATCCAGGTGAAGCCCCGATAAACATTAACACAATCATAAAGAACAAACTCGACTGATGCATATCGCCAATGCTTATCGTATTAGAGCCAGCCGTTCTAGCCGTAACAGATTGATAGAGCGCTCCAAAAAACTTACCAACAGGAGACAATGGCTGTAGCGTTTTGGAATTAGTAAACTCTAGGATAAAAATGGCTAGCGTACCTAGAACAATCAAAATGGCTGTGGTAGTTAGAACAACCTTTGTATGTAATGATAATCGTTTCGTATCTCGATACCCATATACTTCTGCCATCACAATAAATCCAATCCCGCCTAAAATAATCAGCAAACAAACTGTTATATTAACGATGGGATCACTCACATACTTGGTTAAGCTACTGAATTCGCCCATGAGATCGAATCCGGCATTGTTAAAGTTAGATATGGAATGAAACATACCGTAATACAAAGCTTTCGCAAACGGCATATCAAAGGCAAAGCGTAGTGTAAGCAAAATTCCCCCTGTCAATTCGATCAAGCCTGTAAAGATCAGAAGCATCTTGGCAAGCCTGACTACCCCCTCGATAGAAATCTGGTTAAGAGACTCCTGCAACAAGAGACGCTGTTGTAAGGATATTTTTTTCCCCATAAGAAGAGCAAAAAAAGTAGCAAGAGTCATGAATCCTAAACCGCCTACTTGAATGAGTGCTAAAATCACTAGTTGCCCAAACAGTGTAAAAGTTGTTCCAGTATCTGTTACTACTAGTCCTGTTACGCAGGTAGCAGACGTAGAGGTAAACACGGCGTTGATTAAAGAAAGCCCCTGGCCGTCGTTCGTTGCAATAGGAAGAGTTAATAAGATGGCACCAATTGCAATGATAAGCGCAAAGCCTAAGACGAGCACCTTGGGTGGGCTTAAATGGAATTTTTTAATTAATTTTACTAACATCGCAACCTCTTCCTTTGCCTGACATTACCTTTTAAGGAAATACGTCGTTATTGATAGTATAACCATTAAAAGTAAGGTCTTACTTTGTTTTGTAGTGGAAACTGCTCACAAGCGTAGCAGAAAATCAATTGTTCATCAATAAGAAAAAGTACCGAAATTCCAATAAATGTAACGTTAAAAAAAGAGTCCGGCATAAGTAGTAAAAGATCAATAAACATGAAGAAGGAGAGCGGTAATTGTGCTCTACAAACAGCTCAAAATAAAAAAAGGCCCCAATCAAGGCCTAAAGAGAGTTCCTTTTCGTACAAGGTGGCCATTGTATTTGGGCTTGAGGATAATGCTCATGTAAACGGCTTTCCATTAGCTCATAGTCTAAAGACAATAGTTCTTCCGTAGTAGGCTTGGTTAAGGTTAACACGATCCAGTTTACATGGGAGGGTTTACCTGGTTCTGAGTATTTTTCCCCTTCATATACCGCCTTTTTATACGTTAAAAGCAGATTTTGTCTGATATTACTTGGCGTATCTAATAAATGAAACGTACCTTTTCGTCTAGCTTGCCTAAATGCACGTAAGGGATGAAATAAACGACTCATAAAATACCAACAAAGAAAGAAGCAACCAATAGGTAAAAGTATTTTTAGTAATAAAGCCATAAGGATGGGATGCCTCCTTTTCTCGATATTTTCCTTGATCTATATGAATAGGAAGTAGTGTTTTTGCATGAAAAAATAATCGACATAAAACTTCGATTTATTCTGTATACGGAGGTAGAAGATATAAGTTTCAAAAAAGGACTCGATTCATTTTGTTTTCAATAAATAATTAGTTACTTTACAAAAGTTAGTTACTTTGATACGATGGAAACAAGAATATATCGTTACAATACCCACAAACTAAAGCTATGAGGTGAGCTACTATGATAAAAATTTTTCCATCAGATTCTCGTTTCCAAGCGAATCATGGCTGGTTGAAAACACAATTTAGTTTTTCCTTTGCAGAATATTATGATCCAGACAATATGAACTTTGGTCCCATGAGAGTGCTAAATGACGATACCATCCAAGCTGGATATGGTTTTGGAACACATCCGCACAAGGAGATGGAGATTGTTACGATCATGCTAGAAGGTGTTCTGCGCCATAAAGACAATACAGGAAATGAAGAGGAGCTTAAGCCGGGCGAAATTCAACGTATGTCTGCTGGTACAGGTATTTTGCACTCTGAGTATAATGGCTCCACTACGGAGGAAGCGAAGCTGCTTCAATTATGGTTTGAACCGAAGGAGTATGGCTTAACGCCGTCATACGAACAGTTTGCTTATGATCAAAAGGCGATGCTAAATGCCTTATTGCCTGTTGTATCGGCTAATCAACAAGAGCATCGTGTTGCACATATCCATCAAGATATGACTATTTATTTGTCTCGTTTAGAAGCAGGTAAGAACATCTTGTTCCCACAGCAGACGAATAGACGAACGTTCCTATTTATCATGGAGGGACAAGTAGAGGTCAACGGACAAGTATTAGAACGACGTGATTCAGCGCGAATTACCGATTTGGATAAGCTGGAGCTAGTAGCAGGACAAGACTCCTATTTTATGCTGATTGATTTGCCATAAGTGCTTTTCATTTATGTATGAATACAAAGCAAGAGATATGTAAGTAAGTTATCATCCATTAGCCCGAACTTTGTGGTCTAGAGTGCCACAGAAGTGTCGGGCTTTTGCGCTTGGAAAAAGAAGGGTATGATAGGAATTACAATCTAGTTTTTTCGTTGCTTGTCTCTATAATCTGGCTTATGATCGAGTACAATGGAACTGTAGCGTTTTGAAAAAGAGGTATCCGAGGAGGAATAATGAAATGAGCACAACCGAACATAAAGCAACTGCACCTAAAAGTGTGGGGGTAATGGTTGTCACCGTATCTGATACAAGGGACGAAGAAACAGATAAAAGTGGAAAGCTAATGAAAAATCTTTTGAAAGAAGCGGGTCATACCACTCTTCTTTATTATATTGTAAAAGATGAACCAGCGCAGATACAGGCTGTAATTGAGCAAGGTATAGAGCACCCAGAGGTAGATGTAATTTTGCTTAACGGAGGAACTGGTATTGCTCCTCGTGATCATACATATGAGTCGGTAAAAGGATTGCTTGATAAAGAGATGCCCGGGTTTGGCGAGATTTTCCGCATGCTAAGTTATACCGAGGATATTGGTTCCGCATCCATACTATCTAGAGCGATAGCGGGCACCTATAAGGGAAAAGCGATTTTTTCCACACCAGGTTCCACAGGAGCGGTTAAACTAGCAATGGTCAAATTAATCCTGCCCGAACTAGGACATGTTGTCAGAGAATTGCGCAGAACAGTATAATGAAGGGCGTAGAAAAAGGAGTGACCATATCTAATGAAAATTTTACTTGCAACCCTTAACGCCAAATATATTCATTCTTCTTTGGCTTTACGGTATTTGCGTAGCTATGCAAAGCCTCATTATCCAAATATCGAACTGGTCGAATATACCATTAATGATGTTTTGATTAATATTGTTGGGGATATTCATAAGCGTCAGCCTGATATCATTGCATTTTCCTGTTATATCTGGAATATTCGTGAGACGCTGGACGTAATTAATAATGTAAAAAAGATTTGTCCAAATGTGCCGATTATATTAGGAGGTCCAGAAGTCTCGTACGATACAGACGAATGGATGAAAAATTATCCTGCCATTGATGTAATTGTAATGGGTGAGGGTGAAGAGACATTTCTGGAATTATGTCAGGCTTATGACCGGGCAAAACAAACCGGTGACGCTCCGCTATTAAAAGAAGTACCAGGTATTGCTTATCGGGATGGGGAACGTGTCCGTTTTTCGATGCAACGTATACAAACGAAGGATTTAAACCATTTACCATCTCCTTATGAAGAGGATTTAGATGAATTAAATAACCGTGTCGTTTATTTTGAAGCATCTCGCGGTTGCCCTTTTCGCTGTCAGTACTGTTTGTCCTCCATTGAAAATGGAGTTCGCTATTTTGATCTAGATCGGGTGAAGCGCGATTTGAAGCGTTTAATAGATCATGGAGTGAAAACCGTTAAATTTGTGGATCGGACATTTAATATTAATAAGCAGTATGCTATGGAGATCTTTCAATTTTTAATTGATAACCATAATGGAACCATTTTTCAATTTGAGATAACAGCTGACATTCTGAAGCCAGATGTAGTGGACTTTTTAGCTGAGAATGCGCCGCCAGGTATTTTCCGCTTTGAAATTGGGGTTCAATCAACCAATGACGAAACAAATCGTCTTGTACAGCGCCGACAAAATTTTGAAAAATTAAGTTATACCGTGCTGAAAATCAAAGAATCTGGTAAAATTGATCAGCACTTAGACTTAATCGCAGGATTACCAGAGGAAGATTATGCATCCTTCCGCAAGACGTTTAACGAAGTATTTGCTTTGCGTCCGGAAGAGTTGCAATTAGGCTTTTTAAAAATGCTACGAGGTACAGGTGTGAGGGCTCGTGCTGCAGAACATGGGTATATATTTATGGATCAGTCACCCTATGAAATCCTTGGGAATAACGTACTTTCCTTTAATGACATGCAGCGCATTAAGCGTACGGAAGATATTTTAGAGAAATATTGGAATGCTCATAGAATGGACAAGGCGTTTGAATGGATTATGGCTCATCATTTTGCGACGCCATTTGATTTCTTTCAAGAGTTTGGCGATTATTGGGAAGAGCAAGGCTGGGGACGCTTTGGGCACCAGCTAGAAGATTTGTTTATTCGTCTCCAACGTTTTCTTGAAAGGAAAGCTCCTAATCAAACAAGTCATTCATTAAGTATGTTAAAGTTTGATTACTTATTAAGTCAGAAATATCGGCCGCGTAAAATCTGGTGGGAAGATACGATCAACAAATCAGAATTACAAGCGATTTATCAAAATGTAGCAAGTAAACGTAAAGATTTACGTGCAGATTTTGCCCTACACGCTGAAACAGAAAAGGAATATGCGAAACATACTACAGTAGCGCATGTCTCATTTAATGTAGAACACTATATAAAAACGGGTGAAATGGTTGAAGGTAATTTTGTTTTGGTGATGTATTATCCATTTGTGGAGGGGGCTTCCAATACATTCGTCTGTGTACCGGTACCACAAACAGTTGCCTAGACAGTACCCAGAAGGAAACAGACAGTAGTATAAAGTGACCTAGGTACGCGATCCACACTGCTATTTTTGCACCATGCCCAAAGTAGTTCTTACACATGACGAAAACCTTTATTGCCTAAACTTTTCCTGCGAATTCGATGAGGAATGTAACGAAAATGATAAGTAAATCGTAATACCAACGATAAAGACGTTTGGATCTCAGATAAGACAAAAGGGGAGCTTCTTTGGACATGAGTGTGGATGTGTTACTTCATTTTATTGAACAATATGGATATCTGGCCATCTTTTTCCTCCTGTGGCTGGGCATTGTGGGTTTGCCTGTTCCTGATGAACTGGTAGTAGCAACAGGTGGACTAGTGGCTGCTCTGGGTTACTTGAATCCGTACTATGCCTTTTTTGCTGGCTATTTGGGAGTGGTTTCGGGTCTGTCTATCGGCTTTTTTTTAGGACGTTGGGTAGGTCCACCTATACTTACTCGGTTAGCTAAGAAAAAGAAATTTGGACCTTATATAGATCGATCGACCGCACTCATTCAAAAATATGGTACGTTTTCACTGTTTATCAGCTATTTGCTGCCAGTTGTACGTCATTTAGTGCCATATGTTGTTGCAGTCGGAGGTATGACTTTTCGTAAATATGCGCTATATTCCTACTCCACTGGTCTGATTTGGGCGTTGGCGTTCTATTTTTTAGGTTATTTTTTTGGTAACCATGTCGATCATATTATCGCTGTGAGCCGTCATTATGGGTTTATCACATTGTGGGTGATACTAGCCCTAATTATAGGCTTGATTCTTTATCGCTTTTGCTGCTTTAAAAAACGTTCGAATAAAACACCAGAGGGGGATCAAAAGTGATCCCGAAAAAATTACAGGCTCATAAGCGCCAGAGAAATAGTATTTTTCTAATAACATTGGTTATGCTGTTAATTGGAGTTGTATTACATCAGCTTCTGCTTATTTCAATAGCGATTGGATTCATCAATCTTTATGCGCTGTGTGCAATGGGATGGGACAAACGTCTTGCTCGCAAGCATAACTCTTGGAGAATACCCGAGGCTACGTTTTTTTTGCTAGCTGCGCTTGGAGGTGCTGTGGGCGTAGGTTTAGGGATGCTCTTATGGCGTCATAAAACCAAGCATCCGTCTTTTTGTGTTCTGATACCACTTTGTTTATTATGGAATGGTGGGGCTTTGTATGTGATGTGGTATTATGTGATACCATATTTCGTATGATACAACACGTAACGCAGAAAGGAATGAAAGATATGGATCAAAAGACTGAACAAATGCTACGTGATCTAACAGAGGCTCATGGTGTACCCGGTTTTGAACAAGAAGCTCGTCAGGTTATGAAATCATACATAGAACCGTACGCAGATGAAATTACTTATGATAATTTAGGGAGCCTAATCGCTAAAAAAACAGGCGATGCTAACGGGCCTAAAGTGCTAATCGCGGGACATTTGGACGAAGTTGGCTTTATGGTAACGCGGATTACAGATGAAGGTTTTCTGAAATTTCAACCGCTGGGTGGATGGTGGCCGCAAGTTATGCTGGCACAGCGCGTACATATTCAAACCAAAGATGGCTTCCTAGATGGAGTAATTGGCTCTATTCCGCCTCATGTTATGCCAATGGAAAAGCGCCGTAAAATGGTTGAAATCAAAGATATGTTTGTGGATATTGGAGCTTCCAGTATAAAAGAAGCAGAGGAATTCGGGGTTCGTTTGGGTGATCCGATTATTCCGGTGTGTCCATTTACCATATTAAAAAATCCAAAAATGCTAATGGCGAAAGCATGGGATAATCGCATGGGTTGTGCTGCTGCTATTGACTTAATGAAGGGGCTTCAAGGTGTGGAACACCCTAATACCTTGTATGCAGCAGGAACTGTAATGGAGGAAGTTGGTACTCGCGGAGCTTTCACCGTAGCTAATATGGTAAAACCGGATATTGGTATTGCAGTAGATGTGGGGATCGCTGGTGATACGCCAGGCGTCAGCAAAAATGATGCACCATCCAAAGCAGGTGCCGGGGTTGAAATTGGGCTATATGACGCTCGCATGATTGCACCGCAAAAATTACGTGATTTTGTTATTGAGACGGCTGAAATGGAAAATATACCGTATCAATTAACTTCTATTCCAGGTGGGGCTACAGACGCGGCGGCGTTTACTCTTACGGGTAGTGGGGTACCATCCATTGCGCTTTCTGTAGCAACGCGTTACATCCATAGTCATGCTTCTGTGCTTCATTATGATGATTATGAGAATCTGGTAAAATTATTGGTTGCTTTGGTGAAGCGCTTAGATAAAGAAAAAGTAGCCGAATTGACTTCTTTTGAATAAGGAAAAACAAGGTGGGCTTTGGTTGTAAACCAAGGCTCGCTTTTTTCTATGCAAAAAAGACAACGGTAACTTAACTTGCAAGTTTCCATTGTCTTTTGGTAAAAAAGAAGTAGCAAAGTAGCGTTAAGTTCTTACTTTATACAGGAGAGTCTGTATTCGCTGGAATATGCTCGGAAATGGTAGTGACCATTTGTTGTTGCAGATCGGAACCGCTGTTTTGCCATAGCACCTCAAATAATACACCAAGTCCTGGTAAGGTTTTTTCCATACGACTTTGAATCGCATCATTGATTGTTTCTTCTACGGATGCAGGACTGGAACCTTGCATTTTATACATGATAGCTTGACGAAGATTTAACGCATTAATATTCACCTGTATAACACTCCTTTTTACATCAAAAATATAGATGATCTCTTTTATTAGTATTCGTTGAACGCTACATTTACATTCCTTTTGTACTGTTTCAGCGCTATGTTATAATCTAGTAGGACAAATGGGAGGTTGAATCATGTCAAAACAATTTGCCGTTATCGGAATGGGACGCTTTGGTTCCAGTGTGGCTCATGCTTTATACGAAATGGGTTATGAAGTGATGGGAATCGATGAAGACGAAGAGCGTATTAATGAAAATATCCAAAATGTAACACATTCGGTTGCTGCCGATTCTACTGATGAAATGGCATTGCGAGAAATTGGGATTCGTAACTTTGACGTTGTCGTTGTATCCATTGGCGCTGATATTCAAGCCAGTATCTTGACTGTACTGATTCTAAAAGAAATGGGCGTTAAAAAAATTGTAGCAAAAGCCCAAAACGAGCGTCATGGGCAGGTTCTATATAAGGTCGGAGCTGATCGAGTGGTTTTCCCTGAGCGTGATATGGGAATACGTGTGGCTCATAATTTAATATCAGCTAATGTACTGGATTTTATCGAGCTTGCTGAAGATTATAGCGTGGCTGAGGTCGTCGTATCTCATTCGATGGTTGGACAGTCTCTACGCGACATTGACGTTCGTGCCAAGTATGGGGTAAACGTTATTGCTATTAAGAGTAACCAATCGTTTAACATTTCCCCGGGTCCAGACATTGTTTTGCAGCATGACGATGTATTGGTGGTTATTGGTCATAATATGGATTTGAAAGAATTCGAGGAGAAGGCATAAATACATGAAAGTAGAACATATACAATCCTTGCAAAATCCTTTCGTAAAGCGATTGAAGGAATTGCAAACTAAAAAAGGTCGAGAAGCGGCAGGGCGTTTCCTCATAGAGGGAGAGCATTTGGTGGAGGAAGCTCTATTGTCAAATATGGAAGTGGTGACGCTCTTATTTGACGAGGGCAAAGGTTTGCCTGCTACAGTGATGAGAGCGCTTGAAGCATTCTCTGACCCTGTCAAATGCATATCTACAACGGATGTCGTGTTAAGTAAATTATCTGAAACGAAGACACCGCAAGGAATCGTAGCAGAAGTGAAAATGCGGTCTAATGATTGGGATACGGAATGGAAAAAAGTGGTAAAGTATGATTTTCTCATACTTATTCTTGATGAATTACAAGACCCTGGTAACGTTGGCACGATTATGCGGACAGCAGAGGCGGCTGGTGTAGATGCTGTTTTAATGGGACGAGGCAGTGTCGACCTTTATAATGGTAAGGTATTGCGTTCAACGATGGGCTCATTCTTCCGTATGCCTGTATTCACTTGTGATGTAAAAGCTGTATCGGAGGAAATAAAAATGGCAGGCGGACGTATACTAGTGACAGCTCTTGGACAACAAAGCCGAGAGTATGACGAACCGGTATATAGCGGAAAAGTTGCCATAGTGATTGGGAATGAAGCACGAGGCGTGTCTGATTCTGTGCTTTCCCAAGCAGACGAGCTGATTCACATTCCAATCTATGGACGTACAGAATCGTTAAATGCCGCTGTTGCCACCGGTGTAATGTTATATGAGGCGGTACGTCAGCGCAAAGCAGATTGTGGTTGCGACTAATTTTTGGGTATTATCTGGTTTTCTTTTGCAAGTGACCCCCATTGTGAGGTATAATTAATCGCAAATTCTAAAATAATTGTCATAAATGCTAGGATTGAGACTAGTACATAGAACAGATGACGTGTTCAGGGAAAAGGTGCCGCATAAAAGCGACTGGAAGCACTTTTACGTGATCTCTATGGAATTCCCTCATGAGCAGACCTCTGAACTCAAGATTGAAAAACTGTGATCAAATGCTTGTGGTTTAACTGGCTACGATCAAAGTAACAATCGAATTTTCAAGTAGGAGGAACCGGTTTATCCACGTTACGGATGCGAAGGTGAGACATAATGAGATGTCTAACTAGGGTGGTACCGCGGAAATTAAACTTCGTCCCTTTTTTAGGGAGGAAGTTTTTTTGTTGTATTTTTATTTGTAAACAAAGGAGAGATTGTTGTGCAAACGCGTTTACAACAGTTAAAAGAAAATGCACTTGCTTTATTGAAGCAAGTGGGCGAGGGACAGGAGCTTCAGGATCTTCGTGTTAAATACTTAGGTAAAAAAGGCGAATTAACAGAAATCTTACGTGGTATGGGTGGATTGTCTGCTGAAGAGCGACCAAAAATTGGCCAGCTAGTGAATGAAGTTCGTCAAGTGATTGAAGAAGCGATTCTTTCCAAACAGCAGGAATTTGAAGCACGTGTACTAGAAGCGAAGCTAAATAAGCAAACCATTGATGTGACACTGCCAGGTCGTCCTGTACCGACAGGAACCATGCATCCTTTGTCCCGTATTATTGAAGAATTGGAAGACATCTTTATTGGACTAGGCTATGAAGTAGCAGAGGGACCTGAAGTGGAACTGGATCATTTCAACTTTGAAATGCTCAATTTGCCAAAAGGACATCCAGCACGCGATATGCAGGATTCCTTCTACATCACAGAAGAGCTGTTATTGCGTACGCATACTTCGCCTGTACAGGCTCGTACCATGCTAAAAAAAGAAGGAAAAACGCCACTTAAAATCATTTGCCCTGGAAAAGTGTATCGCCGCGATGATGATGACGCGACACATTCCCACCAATTTACTCAAATTGAGGGACTTGTGGTTGGAAAAGACATCAGCATGAGTGATTTGAAAGGAACCTTGCTCACATTTGCTAAACAAATGTTTGGAGAAGACCAGCAAATTCGTCTTCGTCCTAGCTTTTTCCCATTCACAGAGCCAAGCGTTGAGGTAGATATTCAGTGCGTAATCTGTCATGGAGAGGGTTGCCGTATTTGTAAACAAACGGGATGGATTGAGATTTTGGGTGCTGGAATGGTTCATCCTCGCGTTCTTGAAATGGCAGGCTATAATCCGCAGGAAGTTAGCGGTTTTGCATTTGGTATGGGAGTAGAGCGCATTGCAATGCTGAAGTATGGTATTGAGGATATTCGTAATTTCTATACAAATGATGTGCGTTTCCTACGTCAATTTAACCGTTCCTAGTCGGTACGCCAAAGAAAGGGGATTATGTAAGCAATGAAAGTATCATATCAATGGTTAAAAGAATATGTCGATCTAACAGATATAACACCGCAGGAATTAGCGGAAAAAATGACTCGCAGTGGAATTGAGGTTGAGGGTGTTGAATCCCTTAATAAAGGTGTAACAGGTGTTGTTATCGGTTATGTTCAGGAACGTGAAAAGCATCCTGATGCAGACCGTCTAAGCGTTCTAAAGGTAGATGTAGGTCAAGAGGAGCTATTACAAATTGTCTGTGGGGCACAAAATGTGGCACAAGGACAAAAAGTTCCGGTAGCGATGATCGGTGCAATGTTACCTGAGAACTTTAAAATTAAAAAATCTAAGCTTCGTGGTGTGGAATCCCAAGGGATGATTTGCTCAGCAAAAGAACTAGGATTAAACGATAAATTGCTTCCGAAGGACCAACAGGAAGGGATTCTCGTTTTACCAGAAGATGCTGAGCTAGGTGCAGATGCGATTGAGTATTTAGGATTGAATGATTACGTGTTGGAATTGGGCTTGACCCCGAATCGCTCTGACTGTTTAAGCATGCTAGGAGTTGCTTACGAGGTAGCAGCGCTTTATGGACGTGAGGTTATATTGCCAGATGCATCAGTAACAGAGGATGGAGAAGCAAATCCTGTTACGGTTGCAATTGAAGCTAGCGAGCAATGCTATGAATTTGTAGGTAGACACTTCACTGACGCAGTGATTACAAGCGCACCACAATGGATGAAGAATCGTCTGATGGCAGCAGGGACTCGTCCAATCAATAATGTAGTGGATATTACCAACTACGTATTATTAGAATACGGACAGCCATTGCATGCGTTCGATGCCAAAGAAGTATCCGATCAACAAATTATTGTTCGCATGGCACAAGAAAATGAAAAGCTAACCACGCTAGATGATCAAAAACGTACTCTTGATCCAGAAGCATTAGTTATTGCTGACAAAGAAAAAGGCTTGAGTATCGCCGGCGTAATGGGAGGAGCGAACTCCGAGATCGTCGACAATACGAAGGAGATTATTTTGGAATCAGCTTACTACACGCCAGCTTCTATCCGCCGTACATCTAAAATGCTGAATCTGCGTACAGAAGGCTGTGTTCGTTGGGAGAAGGGCGTGGATCAATCACGTGTTTCTGTTGCATCCGATCGCGCTGCACACTTAATTCAAAAGCTAGCCCATGCTAAGGTATCGAAAGGGGCAGCTAAACAAACCATCACGGTAAACCAACCTGCTGTGGTTTCTGTCTCCCTTGCAAAAATTAATCAACATCTAGGTACAAGTATTGCAAAGGAACAAGTGGCAGAAATCTTTACTCGTTTACAGTTTACATTTGACCAGACAGAGCAAGCAGAGGAAACATTATTCACTGTAACGGTTCCTACTCGCCGTGGCGACATTACGCTACCTGAGGACTTAATTGAAGAAGTTGCACGCCTTTATGGATATGATCAAATTCCGGTAACATTGCCAACTGGAGAATCAATCCAAGGCAGGTTAACCAAAGAACAGCAATTACGTCGCATTACACGTCATCACTTAATTGGTGCTGGACTGTCTGAGACAATTTCTTATGCATTATTGCATCCTGATAAACTGGCACAATTTAGCGGATTGCAAGACGAACGTAATCTACACCCTGTGCCACTAGCTATGCCAATTAGTGAAGAGCATAGCGTATTACGTACCAATTTGCTAGCAAGCCTTGTAGAAACGGCTACGTATAACAAGAATAGACAAAACCAAGATTTAGCTTTCTTTGAATTAGGCCATGTCTTCTTATCCGAACAAGAACAATTAACAGAACAACCTGAGCAACGTTTGTATCTGGGTGGCCTTGTAACAGGTCAGTGGATGCCAGTAAATTGGATGGGTGTAAAAGCTCCTGTTGATTTTTACACGGTGAAAGGGCTGGTTGAATCCTTGTTTAGCCGTTTAGGAGTAAAACCTCTTGCTGTAACATATTCCGCGAATAAAAATCGCAAAGGAATGCATCCTGGACGTACAGCCGATGTCATCGTTGAAGGTGAAGTGATCGGTTATATGGGACAGCTTCATCCTAAGACAGAGAAGGATCATGATTTGGATGAAACTTATGTATTCCAATTTGATTTACAAAAACTGTTCAGCTTCGCGGCAGATCTTACTGATTACAAACCACTTCCGAAATTCCCTGCTATTACTCGTGATTTAGCGTTAGTGGTAGAACGTAGCTTGCCGGTAGCACAATTAGAAGCAATCATTCGTGAAGAGTCAGGGGAATTGCTTGAGTCAGTTACCTTGTTTGATATTTATACAGGAGAGCGTATTGCTTCTGACAAAAAGAGTGTAGCTTACTCTATTGTGTATCGCCATTCAGAGAGAACCTTGCTGGATGAAGAAGTGCAAGAGATCACCGGAAAAGTGATTGAAGCATTGACCAAGGTAGGAGCAGAATTACGTTCCTAGTAAATACCTCCATCAAATTCCTTGACGAATACAGTCATTTTCAGTAACCTAGTAGTAATGAGCGTATAGTCGGGCTATTCAAGGAGGAAGACTCCGTGCAGGAAGATGGGAAAAATCGTTTATCAGTCGAAATCTATGGTCAGCAGTATCGCCTGAGCGGGAAGGCTAGTAGTAGCCACATGCGGATGGTAGCCAGATATGTTGACGATAAAATGAAAGAAATCGCACAGGGGAACTTTCGGCTAGATACGGCTAAAATTGCTGTATTAAGCTCAGTAAACATTGCTGACGAATATTTCCGGTTGCGACAGGAGTATGAGGAGTTGCTCAGACTGCTCCAGGAAGATGCCAGTAAAATGCCTTCAAATGATAAACATACAACATAGACCGTATGAAGTTACAGGGCTGTTGAGATAATTTCTCAACAGCCCTTTCATATACCGCAGGCGAGATGAGCATCAGCATGCAAAAAGACCGCCATGGGCAGTCTCTTTTGCTAAACATGCGAGTATGTGTTGTTTTCCAAGCAGGTATTGCTTTACAGTAGGCTTCATTAGTCACCGTTGCGCATATCCATCTTATTTTTAATTGGGATAAACAAGTCAATAATACCGATGACCAAAGCAGCAAGCAAGGCGCCAAGCACAGTAACGCGGAAACCCGGTACCAAAAATTGTGTTAGGTAAATGACGATAGCACTTACGATGAAACCGACAATCCCACGATTATAGGGAGAGATTTTATCACCAAAAATGCTTTCGACACCCCAACCAATAAGGGCAATAACAACTGCTGCAAGCAAGGCAGTCCAGAAACCATTTACGGCAAAGCCCGGTACCAGGAAGCCAACGAACATCAGAACAATTGCAGCAACGATAAAGCGAATAACGTGACGCATAAAACTCATTAACGAGTCCTCCTTGTAGTAGGATAGGTGTACGTTTTCATTTTGGCTTACTAGGAAATAAAGTATGTACAACAAATAGCATGTAATTATTTCAATGGGCAACCTATCCAAATAGAATTGGATTTTTCATGAAATGGTTTTTTGTAAATTTAATAGCACGACATGGTATAATAAAATGATTAGATAAGAAGGGGGCAGCATACGTGGAGCGAAGGATTTTACGAACGCTGGAATTTAACAAAATCATCGCCATGCTGATGGAGAAAACCACATCAGAGCTCGGACGAGAACTGGCTGAGTCACTTGAGCCTTTTAATCATATAGATGCTGTTCGTCATGCACAAAGACAAACAGAGGAAGCAAGCACGGTATTACGTGTTAAAGGAAGCGTGCCTTTGGGCGGTATTCGCAATATCCGTGGGCCAATCCAGCGTGCTCGGTTGAACTCGATCTTAGCACCTCTGGAACTTCTTGATATTGCTACTACTTTGCATGCGGGACGTCGTCTTAAACAGTTTATTACTGATATTTCCGAGGAGCATGAGCTATCCATTTTGCAAAGCCTGGTAGATAGAATTGAAGGTCTTCGCGACCTAGAAACGGAAATAAAACGCTGTATTGATGATAACGGTGAAGTAGTCGATAGCGCCAGTCTTGAATTGCGTCAGATTCGTCAGGAGATTAGAAGCTCTGAAGCACGGATTCGCGAAAAACTTGACCAAATGACTCGTTCCTCATCTACACAAAAAATGCTGATGGAAAACATTGTCACCATACGTGGAGATCGTTTTGTTATTCCAGTTAAACAGGAGTATCGTTCGCATTTTGGCGGTATTGTACACGATCAATCTGCATCAGGGGCTACATTATTCATTGAACCTGAAGTGATTGTGTCGATGAACAACAAGCTGCGCGAGGCTAGATTAAAAGAAGAACATGAAGTGGAACGCATTCTTTATACGTTAACCGTACTAGTAGCAGATCATGTGGAGATGTTATTGGAGAATCTTTCCGTGTTAGCTGAGCTTGATTTTATTTTTGCAAAGGCGCAGTTAGCATACAGCATGAAAGCCATTAGTCCAAAATTAAATGAAGAAGGCTATATTTTGCTTAAAAAGGGACGTCATCCGCTGATTGATCCAAAGGTAGTCGTTCCTCTAGATGTAGAATTGGGTAAAGGGTATACAGGTATTGTAGTCACAGGTCCCAATACTGGGGGTAAGACTGTATCCATCAAAACATTGGGCTTATTGTCCTTAATGACAATGGCAGGTCTTCATATACCAGCACAAGAAGAAACCGAGATGGCAGTCTTCTCATCTATTTTTGCAGACATAGGCGATGAGCAGTCCATTGAGCAGAGTTTATCTACATTTTCTAGTCATTTAACTAACATCATCCGCATATTAGATCAAATGGATGAAAAAATCCTTGTGCTGTTTGACGAATTAGGAGCAGGAACAGACCCTACGGAGGGCGCAGCGCTTGCAATGTCCATTTTGGATCATGTGTTAGCCAAAGGGGCTAGGCTAGTAGCTACAACGCATTATAGTGAGTTAAAAGCCTATGCATATGATACTCCAGAGGTAGTGAATGCCAGTGTAGAGTTCGATGTACAGACGCTACGTCCAACATACCGATTACTGGTTGGGGTTCCAGGGCGTTCGAATGCATTTGCGATTGCATCACGTCTTGGTCTAAATGAGCAAATCATCGATAAAGCTCGCCGCTCTGTGTCTAAAGAGGAAAATCAGGTTGAGAAAATGATTGCCTCTCTGGAATCTAATAAGAAAACGGCAGAAAAAGAACGTGAAGACGCTGAAAATATTCGCAAGCAAGCAGAAGAGTTACGTCAGCAATTAGAAGAGGAGCGTCGTCATTTCGCTGAGGCAAAAAATCGCTTGCTAGAAAAAGCGGAGGAAGAAGCGCGTGTCGCCGTGCAACTAGCCAGTGAGGAAGCGGAAGTAATTATTCGTGAGTTGCGTCAGATGCGCAAAGAAGGCGTTGATTTTAAAGAACACCGTCTCATTGATGCTAAAAAGCGGTTAGGAAATGCAGTGCTGGAGCTGGAAAAAGAAAAGGTGAAAAAACCAGCCAAAGCAGTTCGCGCCACTCAAATCAAGATTGGTGACGAGGTGATGGTAGATAGCTTTGGACAAAAGGGAACCGTTTTGGATAAGGTATCTAGCACTGAATATTTAGTTCAGCTTGGCATCATTAAAATGAAAGTCAAAAAAGATGATATGCATGTGGTGAAGGAATCAGTACAGCCGAAGAAACCGGTACAGTACACGACCATTAAGAGAGAAGCTAATAGCGTTAAATTAGATCTGGATCTACGCGGTTACAATGTAGAGGATAGTATTCAAGAAATAGATCGTTATCTGGATGATGCGGTATTGTCAGGTTTCCACAAGGTATCCATTATTCATGGGAATGGTACAGGAGTTTTGCGCAAAGGTGTTCATGAATTTTTGCGCCGTCATCGCAGTGTGAAATCGTTCCGCTTAGGTGGCCAAGGTGAAGGCGGCGTGGGCGCTACCATTGTAGAATTGAAATAGCGGGGAGGAGAGCCTTTTATGGCGATCTTATTTCAAAATACGTATCTGGCCACAGCTACCTATTTTGCTGTGACAGGTCTTGCAATGATCCTGTTTATCTCTATTTTTGAATTGGTTACAAAGTATCGGGTCTGGATCGAATTAAAAAAGGGAAATCTTGCTGTAGCCATGGCAACAGGTGGGAAGATATTTGGGATTGCCAATATTTTCAGGTTTTCCATTCAGCAGCATGAGAAGCTAGGGGCATCCCTTTTACATGCTAGCTACGGATTTTTATTGATGTTACTTGCCTACTTTATCTTTGAATTCATGACGCCAAGTCTAAAAATCGATCATGAAATCGAGCGAGATAACCGCGCAATCGGGCTGATTTCCATGTTTCTATCCATCGGTTTTTCATACATCATCGGAGCTAGCTTGGTGGTGTAGGTGTAATTCTTGCTGGTAAGACTTTACATGTAAGAATTCATGAAATTAATTCAAAGCGTGATCAGGACGGCAATTTTTGTGAATGGCTGTCCTTTTTACGTTAGGCAGGGTATAATATGGCTTTGAGAAGGGTAGAAAGAATCTCTCATAGTGAGGGGGCAGCAATTTGGATAAACTGTACAAAGCGTTGTTTATTTGCGGCCTTGTTTTTCTGGGGTTAGGAATTTACTATCTATCGTAGTTACTACATACGTAGCATATATACGTGGAGAAACAAAGGAAAGAGGAGATTATTATGACACATCCTATTCGTGTCGCGGTTGTAGGCCTTGGTTTTGTAGGTTTGCCACTTGCGCTAACCTACGCGATGAAAGGTGCAAAGGTAGTCGGAATCGATGTTTCCAAACAGCTTGTAAAGGAAACAAACGAAGGAAAATCTCACCATCTGGAAGCATATAAAGGCAAGACATTGCCAGAAATTTTACAAGAACAGGTGGAGGCAGGTCGTTTTCATGCCACCACTTCCTATGAGGAAGCACAACAACAGGTTGACCACTATATCGTAACAGTAGGTATCCCGGTTAAAAATGGCGACCCTGAGTTGCAATATTTAAAAAGTGCTGCTCTAACATTAGGAAGCCAACTCAAAAAGGGCGATCATGTCATGATTCGCAGTACTGTGATTCCTGGAACAACGGAAGAGGTTGTGAAGCCAATACTTGAAGAAGCAAGCGGCATGAAGGCAGGCGAGGAGTTCTATCTTAGCTATTGCTCTGAACGTATTGCAGAAGGACGGGCTTTTGAGGAGTTTATTCATATGCCTCTAGCATTAGGCGGTATTAATGAAGCGAGTGCTGCCAAAGGTAAAGAATTGCTTTCCTTTATTAGTGAGACAGAGATTACTATTACAGATATTCGTGTAGTAGAAGCTTCCAAGGTTATTGAGAACATTCAGCGTGACGTTAATATTGCGATGGTTCAAGAATTTGCAAGATTTGCGGAAGCAGCAGATATTGATGTTTTTGAATTAATTAAGGTTGCCAATACCCATACTCGCGTCAATTTATTAACGCCAGGTCCTGGTGTAGGTGGTTACTGTTTGCCGAATGCCCTTTATTATTTGGCTCCAAAAGCAAAGGAGCTGCATGTTGACCTACCGCTTTTGACTACTGCACGTAAAATTAACGATGGCATTCCTTCTGTGCTGGTTGACATGCTGGAGCAATCACTACAATCTGTTGGTAAACGTTTGGCTGACAGCAAGGTAGCTGTGTTTGGCTTAGCTATGAAGGATTTTTCCAATGATGATCGCATTAGTCCTGTGCACGATTTTATTGAGCTATTGCTAGCGAAAGGGGTAGAGGTTACCTCTTACGATCCTGCTGTCCATACGCCATATGCTCATAAAAAAGACAGCCTAGAAGGTGCTGTATCTGGAGCTGATGCTTTGGTGCTAGCCGCGATGCAGCAAGAGTTCACTGGGCTTGATTGGGCTGCGGTAACTGGAAAAATGGCGTCATCCCCTGTGGTCTTAGATTTAAAAAACCGAATTCCGCGTACGCTTGATGAGCAAGTGAAAGTGAAGCGAATTTAGAATGTAGATAAAGTTTTGCCAAGGAAAAGCATATAAAAAACGTCCTGTCCCAGTCATAGCTGATGAAGGGGGCAGGACGTTTTTGTATCTTTAGGAGCTAGGAGCAAAGAGCGATGTTAACAGAAAGGAACTGAACTAGCTAAGTTCATCATCGCACGCATGGTTTTATACATATCAGACTGATTTTTTGCGTAGTAGGTAACTTCCGTGGTGTTCGGAATGATTACTGTTTCTGGAACAATTGCGGCCATTTCAGCTTGGCCGTAATGAGAGAATTCTATTTTTAATTCAAGTGGCAGCTCTGTAGTAAGCGGGACTATTTCCTTACAACGCTGTAAAGCTAGGCTTGCTTGCTCTTGCAGAATTTCACGGCTTTCTTGTAGCGAAAGGCAGATTGCGGAAGTGCGAGATGTTGCATATTTAACGATAGCGGTCTGGATGTCAGGAATGAGCCCTAGAGCTTCCTCCGCGATGAGGTTGTCTCCAGATACCAGGCAGACTGGTACGCCGTATAAACCGGCATAGATGGCATTAAAGCCAAATTCGCCTACAACTTGACCGTTTATATACATGTTTTTAATTACGCGTGACATCGTATGGCTAAGAACCCCTGGAACGCCGTGACGGGTGTGGTAGCCAATTAAAAAAACGGCATCATAGGTTTCATCTAGGCCATGCATCATAGAGTGATCGCGTGGGGTTCCGCGTAGCAGGCGAGCTTGTGGATGCAAATCCTCCAAATGAATGTTATTAAGATTTTCATGGCTATCTGCTACCAAAATTTCAGTAGCGCCAGCGGCTATGGCACCTTCAATGACAGCATTCACATCGTGAGTCATATAAGCACGGCCTCTTTGATAATTACTGCCTGTTTCGGGGTTAATATAAGTAGGATCGGTAATGCCCGAGATTCCTTCCATATCGCAGGATATAAATACTTTCACGATTACGCACAACCTTTCTATGTAGTTCCATTTCTATTGTACAAGGATTCAGATAATGAAACAAAGAAAAAACGACTTTATTCCCTTAGCTGGACGGGAAGAAGTCGTTTTTGCAAATGAATGATGGGGATAAGCATGGATGCTTACGTTATTTCATGTCATGATCGATTTTTTGTCGATTATGGCTTTCGTTTTTGCTTGTAAAGGTGAATCGTTTGTTCCGCCATTTGCTCGATTGTAAATTCACGGTCGATCATTTCAGTGCTGTTGTTAACCAAGCGTAGCTGAAGCTCATGATCCTGCCAAAGTCTGAGCATGGCCTGTGCTAAAACGCCCGCTTGAGCTGGTGGAACTAACAGCCCCGTTTCTTCTGAAATGACAAATTCACCTACACCTCCAACATCTGTAGCTATTACAGGTAGAGATGCAGCCATTCCTTCAGCGATCGTATAACCTAGTCCTTCGTACAACGCTGCGTGCACATACATATCTAATGCTTGAAGACAACGAGGGACATCGGTACGGAATCCAACGAAGCGAACTCGCTCAGCAATTCCAAGCTGACGTGCTTGATCTTCAAGAGCTGGGCGGTCTACACCATCCCCTATTATGGCTAGATAAAGGTTAGAATGGTTTTGCGTGCTAGCTAACACCTGAGCGAAAGCTTCAAGTAAATAAGGAAGTCCCTTGATTTGAACGATACGCCCGACGTTTCCAAATACAAAAGCATCAGCGGGGATTTCCCACTCTTCGCGTAGTGTGGCACGCACTTCTGCTTTATTTTCGATACGGAACGGGGTAATATCCATTCCATTAAAAATGACACTTGTTTTTTCTTGTGGGATGCCATCTTCTATTAAAACGGTTTGGAGTGCCTTACTTACCGTTATAAAGTGATCCGTCCAGCGACGTGTTTGTTTTTCCATAAGAGTTGCGCCAAAAGAAGCTAGTGGACTCACATAATCATATTTTAAATTACTATGGACTGTGGTAAATGTTGTGCAGTCCAATGAACGAGTCGCCAATCTTCCCAAAAAGTTAGCTTTAACTCCGTGCGTATGCACAATGTCTGGATTCATAGCGATAATTTCCTGCTTTAATCCCTGCAAAATACGGAAATCGAAGCGTCCATATGTATGTAATGTTGTCACTTTGATACCAGCTTCACGCAATTTTCTCGCAAATAACGCATCGTAAAAGCATACGACGGCTGCCTCTACTTGCTTCTTAGAAAAAGAAGTAAGCAGATTGAGAATATGCTGTTCAGCTCCACCAAATTCTCCACCGCCGATTACGTGGAGGACACGTAGTTTGCTTGTCATGTAATCCACCCGAACCTTTCCAACAGACCATTTCAAATATACCAGATGAAGCGGTGATTCGCAATATGACCGTACTTATGGTATGGTAAACGTGACATTTTTTTATAGACTTGTTTTCGCTTTAGCAAGTGAATATTGGGTTAGAAACGTGAATAAGGATGAGGAAAATAGATATGGACAAGCGACATAATGTATTAATACTCTCGTATATATTTCCACCAATTGGAGGCGGTGGTGTTCCACGTCCGCTTAAAATGGCTAAATATCTAGGGGAATTCGGCTGGGGTGTACATGTGCTTACTGCGGACCCGAGCTATCATGCTACCCTTGATCCTACTTTACTGGCAGATGTTCCTACAGATGTGCACATCCATCGAGCAAAGGAGCTGACTGCGAAATTCCGTAAACCAGCAAACAATACGCAAGCATCGTCTGGTAAGCAAGCTGCTGGTAAGCAGGCCTCCAGTAATCCTGCGGCAAGAAATAATGTATCCGATTCGAATTCTGATCGTGCAAAAGAACAAGGGGAAGACGACAGCAAGATGGCTGTCTCAAAAGCAGAAAATGTCGCATTAGCTTCAAGACAACAGACTGAGGGAAGCGTTCAGCCTTCCTTGGTGGCACGGCTTACGAGCACATTATTTCAAACAGCCAAAAAAATAAAGCCGTACCTGCTTATCCCGGATGATCAAATATTGTGGTATCCTGAGGCATTGAAGGTGGGGCGTGAGATCATGCGCAAGCACCGCATTGATGTGATCTTCTCTACATCTGGTCCCGTAACAAACCATCTTGTCGCTCGTAAGCTAGCAGCAGAGTTCGGCTGTAAATGGATTGCAGACTTCCGAGATCCTTGGACTCAAAATATGCATCGATCAGGCATTGCTTGGCGTGAGCGTCTGGAAGAGCGAATGGAAGCAAAGGTCATGAAGCAAGCTGATGTTATTACAACAGTGACGGCTACATTTGCTGAAAATTTCCAAACGAAATATCCAGCTACCGCAAACCGATTGGAGCTCATTTATAATGGCTTTGACAAAGCCGATTTTGCAAAGCTGACTCCTGCACATATGGCACCCGATCGGTTTCATGCCGCTTATGCAGGTATTTTATATCAGAAACGCAATCCACGATTATTGCTGGGTGCGATCAAGGAACTGATTGATGAAGGTCTAGTTGATCAACAGGAGATATGCCTTTCATTTGCAGGGGTCTTTGACTATCCGGGCTATACAGAAAATCGAGATTGCGTAGAGCAGCTTGGTTTGCAGAAAGTAGTCAGAGTGCTAGGCAATCTACCTCATAAAGAAGCACTAGGCCTGATGAGCGGTGCAGATGCTCTATTGATGATCGGAGACGTGACTCCTGATGCAGGAGCCTATATCCCTGGTAAGCTTTATGAATACATGGGGGTTGGTAAGCCTATTTTAGCGTTAAATATGCCAGGTGAGGCGACGGAGATCATCCAACGCTTTGGTTTAGGGGAGGTAGCCAATCCCACTGATAAGGAAGCGATGAAGCGAGCGTATCTACATCTGTATCAGAATTGGAAACAGCAAAAGGAGAACGGGGCTAGTCCGCAACGCGATGAGAGCTTCTATGATCGTGTTAAGCTGTACGAACGCCGTGAACAAGCAGGCCAGCTAGCACAGGTTATGAATGAGCTAGTAGACGGTACTAGGGAAGCTAAGAAAGCAGGTCCTGTGCAACAATAAACGAACAGCAAAAGCGTGTTGGAGTGTCACACACTCGCACGCTTTTTGTAATGGATCAGTACAAATACAAAAAACTCTCTATCGGTCAGTAACTGACAAGCAATAGAGAGTTTTTTATTTGTAATGCTGATCTTATAAATTAATCAAGTAAATATTTCTTCACTTCTTCTGGATCTTTCATTTTAATGTTTTCCCCATATTTAAAGAAAGTGAACTTAACCTCCTGATCCATGTAGCCACCACCTGGGATCGGCAGGATGATCCAGGTTTGATAGCTATGAATCAATCCATCGTCCTTTCCAATACCCACAGTCATCTTAATGGTGGTGTTAGCCAGAATCTCATTGATATCAGGACGATCCTGTAATTGCTCCTTAAAGGCCGCAAAAAGATCGCTATCAGCCTTCTCTACCCATTCCTTACCCGTAATTTTGATCTGATACGGAATAGTCTCTGTGCTAATCACCTTTTCATCAGGCATCTGCACTGCTTTGTCTAAGAAAGGTAACCAGGCTTCATAACCACGAAATACATCAACAGGAAGTGGTTCCTCTCGTGCAGTTATCCAATTGCCGCCTTTGAAAATATAGCGTTCGTCACCCTTACGGTAGTAAACAAATTCCTGACGAGCGATGCGACCAGTCACCTGATAAGCATCTGGGCCTTCCACGATACCATCAAACATACTTGTGGTCTCACGTGACATCATCCGATTTTTCACGTAGCCGCTAAACCAGTATTTACTAGGATCGACCTCTGTTTTGACACCATTTTTCATCATCTCAAAGGAAGATTTCCCCTTTTCCAAAGCAGCACGCAAAACGGCAGCAGGATTTTCAGCAGGGGTAATGCCGGCAGGAGCAGTATCTTCAAGCTTTACGAACTCCTTTGGAGCAGATTCATACGTACAACCGGAGAGGAGAGTGAGCGCAGTTATGCTCGCCAGCAACCATTTTCCCTTATTTTGAAGCATAACGAACCCTCCTCACGATACCAAAAGCAAACAGTGCTATGGTGATGCCAACAGCAATTGGGAAGACAGGGATCTGATGGCGTTTGAATACTAGAATACGATGATTATCGTACATCGTAGCAACCAGCTCGTTCTCCTGATCTCCGTCAATGTCTCCAACTTGCATTTTAATTAATGGTAAATAAATCTTCCAATTCTGCTTCAGACCATCCTGTGTATAGTCAAAGCCGGAGAGATAACGACGATCAAAGCTACTCACCCAGCTTTTTGCTTGGGCAATCAGCTCTGCATGTTCGTTTTTACCAATGCTTGCATAATTGGTTAAGCGGAAGCTTGTATCTTTTTCGCTGCTTGCAAATAGCATCTCCCATTTACCGTCCGCGGTTGGGCGTAGGATATACGAAGGAACGCCGCCAATCAACAGCTCGTCCTTATTATCATGGTCGATGTCCGCTACCATAATATCGCTCATTGCAAGTCCACCCTTGAGGGATTTGCGATTTAAGCGGTAGCTTTCTTCCACAGTCGCATCAGGTTTAACGGTAATAACAGCTAGGTCTTCGTCCAATACCAGAAGTCCTTCTTGTCCATCAGGAAGGCGCATCGTGTCTAAAATCTTGGTACCACGAGTCTTGTACTGGAAGGAGATTTGACCATAGGAGCCAGTTAAAAATCCATTTTTAATTTCCACGTCATGGAATTTGGTTAGCTTATTAAATTGATTGGTTTTATACGTATAACCATCTTGGTCAGTCAGCTTTTTATCCACCTGTGCCAGATCGAGCAATAAGGCACGGAATGGCGCTGTACCGGACTGCATCATTGCTTCTGTGTAGCTTTGACGCTGTACGGTAGGAACTAATTGCTTCTCCGTTTGTGCGTAGTATGGGAAACCAGGGTAGTCCGTCGGCATTTGTGCCAAAGCATTTTTCCACTGCTGTGGCGTAAACTGATCTTGCTTTAACCGTACAAGCTTGCCGTCTTTCCATTTTAAAACATAAAGCGAAAGAGGCTCATCTTTTAAATAGAGAAGCTTTTCGGCAGTTGCCTTTTTTTCTTCCGGTGTTTCTGGAATTTTATCTTCTTCTACATCTGCAACTTCATCTGCGTTACCAAATGTTAGAATTTCCTTTGTTCCATCACCGTCAATGTCATACAGGGTGATTGGGAAGTAGTCGACCCATTCCCCTTTATACAGACGGTCTGTCTCTGCTTTTAATACAAAATGATTAATCGCTGCCAGATTATCACGCGCATAGGTGAAATTAGTCAAGCAAGCTACTGCAACAAGTGCAAAAACAGCGTTCCATTTCACTTTCCCGTAAAACTTAACCAGTAAAGCAATGGCAATAATCGCTCCAATCGCGCCTATTACATATTTGACCATGATACGATCATCTAATGTGGTCAATGCTTTGTCTAACAGCAAAAAACCAATGGTAAAAATAATCACCTGACGCCGTTCCTTCTTATGAATAAGGAAGTACGTCCCAATAAGCAGTGGCACAAAGATCACGAGTGCAATCCATGACAGATCAATAAAAGCGACCTTGACCACCAAGTTATAAGCGATAAACAGGGCAAAGGCATAAACTGCCCAGTATAAGGTTTGCAGCCTAAACAGCTGTCGCATACAATTCACCTTTTTCTCGTTTAAGATCTGGAGCCAATTTTGCGGTTGGCGTACCGGAAGTCAAGAGTGGCTAACGCCGCTACCATTCCGCCTAAGAGCCAGAAGAAGGTAGACATAAACGGCACTTCAAAGATGTTTTCCACAAAATTATGGAAGAACACTGCCAGAAAACCGCAGAATAACCCTAAGCCAGTATAGAAATACGGCGTGTTTTTCCAGCGCAGGGTCGCCTGAGCCGCATATTTAACAATGGCAAGCATCATGGAAACCAATAGAGTCAAGCCAATGATCCCTGTTTCAGCCAACGTTTTAAACATATAGCTGTCAGTATAGATGGTTCCAAAATAACGGGAACCCACGGCTCCGCCCCAATGACCAGGGCCAGCGCCAAATAATGGTTCTAGTCGCATCCGGTGGTAAGCATTCGTCCAACGCGCGACGCGACCGCTTTGGCTACTCTTTTCCCAATAGTCCTCTGTAAACAGAGTAGTAATGCGGTTTTGTACCTTACCGATGACAGGAGTTGTCTCTGGTACAGCCAATAAAACAACACCGCCAATTATGGCTACAGCTACAATGGATAAGAAAACTTTCCGGTTCACAAAAACAGAGCCAATAACTAATACAGCTAAGAGAGCGAACCAAGCTCCGCGCGAGCCTGTTGCAATAAGACAAACCAGCATGATCAGGGATGTCAGCCCCCAAAGAAGCTTTTGCTTTTTCGTTATCCCTTGCAAAAATAGGCCGACTGCAATTGGGATGGTAAGGATCATGTAGCTACCCAATACGTTCGGGCTTGTAACAATGGAGAATGCACGTCTCTTCATTGATTCGTTTTCTCCTGTCCAGGAGCTGTTTACTTCCACCCCAAGCACAACCTGCATTACGCCAATCAAGGCTACGAATAGACCAACTAAGGTGAAGGCTTTCAAGAAACTCTGCATTTGTTCTTTCGACTCAATGAGATAGAAGCCGATTAATAATGCAACCATATATTGGAATATAGCTCGAAAACCTTCTACGCTAGCATTAAAATTAGTCATATCCATAAACATAAGTCCCAGGCCAAATATCAAAAAGGCAAGGAACGCATGCTTAATGCCAGGCATGGTACGGTGGCCTTTTGCATACGCAATAAAGGTAAACAGAAGGAGGACAGTAAGTACGCCTTCATCCCACAAAGAAACAATAAATCCAATCGGGATAAATTTACGCATTGCGTAATCAATGATAGGATAGGTGAGTAATAAGTAAATCCAGTTGGTAGGATTCATAACCAACTTTTTTAGATTCGTTTTCAAGCGAAGTCCCCCTACACATATGTTCGACCCTACCATTATAATGAATCATAAGATAGGGTAGCAAGGAAAAGAAATCTAGCGTTGTTAACTAACAGATAAGTAGCGCGCAAGAATTAGGAGATTACAAGCTGTGAATTTACTAAAAACTGCATCCATGATAGTAGTAATAACATTGATAGGACGCTTGCTAGGCTTTGTTCGCACACTCTATGTTTCACATTTGTATGGAACAGGAATGGAGGCGGATGCCTACTTTCTTGCCCTAACGATTCCCATGACCTTGTTCATGATCATTCCAGGAGCGATCAATGCAGTGATGATCCCCACTATGCGAGGAATACTAGAAGAGAATCAGACACAGAAGGCTTCTGTTCTCTACCATAAAATGCTTGCGCTCATAACCTTTAGCTTTTTTGCTCTGACTGTGGCCGGTTATTTCCTTTCTCCTCAGATTGCTCTGATGTATGGAGTAAGCGGTGAGAAAGCGGCACTTACCATCCGGCAATTACAGTTGATGTGGCCGTCTGTTTTCTTTATTGGTCTAGCTGGATTATGGGCAAGCGTCTTAAATGCACATCATCATTTTTTTACATCTACATTAGGTACGGTAGCGAACAGTGTTATTGTTATCCTTGCCATGGTTGCTTTAGTACCAATTGTTGGAGTAGATGGTTTATCAATAGCTACCACTCTTGGTTATGTAGCTGCTTTAGTCGTGATGTGGCCAGCCATGCGTAAATATGGCTATAGTCAACGGTTTAACTTGCAATATCGTCAGGATGCTGAATTGCGAAGCATGGGTGAACGGGTTGTGCCAATCCTCATTGGTTCCGTTATCTCGCAAACCACCACCTTTCTGGAACGTGGATTAACTACGGGGCTTGGAGATGGAAAGGTTGCGGCACTTTCTTATGCTAATCAGATTGCTCAGCTACCAATGGCTATCTTTGTTGGGGCTTTTACATTACCATTGTTTCCACTGCTAGCCAATTACGTAAAGCGTAAAGAAATGCATTTAATGAAAGCTACACTGGAAAAAGGGTTGTCTTATTTATTGATTTTGTTGTTTCCAGTGACAATTGGCTTCATTTTATATGGCGAAAATTTGATTAGTCTTCTATTTGTTCGCCAATCGGGTGCTTTTAATGAAGAAGCATTATCTTGGACTGCCTTTGGTCTTATTTTCTATGGCATGGGTCTTTATTTCCTATCGGCCCGCGATTGGATTACACGTGCGTTTTATGCCTTAGAAAACACCCGTACACCCGTGATTGTGGGTGTGATAGGCATCGGAGTTTACGTGTTGACTGCCAAATTGTTCACCCCGCTTTTAGAGCACGGCGGTGTAGCATTAAGTGCTTCTGTATCCGCAATGGTGCAGTCCATCCTATTGTTTTTGTTACTCTGGCGCTCCATTGGTCAGCTTCTTACCTGGGACTTCCTTTTGACAGTAGCAAAGGTTTTGATTGCCTGCGCAGTCATGTCTGTTGTTGCATTCATTCTCCGAGTTCTGCTGCTGGAATCGGGTAGGCTTCTCGATTTACTGGTAGGCGGTACCGTGTCTACAGTCATTTACTTTACAGTGTTGTTTATTTTGCGCGAACCGCTTGTAAAAGATATTGTCGGCAAGATAGCGGGACGCTTTATGAAGAAGTAGGAGACATTCTCTATCAAATGACGATTAGCAAGAGAAAAGGTTTCTTTCTATATAGAAAAAGGCATTCACTGTATTGTTTACGGTGAGTGCCTTTTCTCATTTCTATCACGTTTTGCCTACTTTAATTTCTTCACCTGATTAGGATTAAGACCAAAGCGGGACACTGATGCAGCACGAGTAGAGGCTAGCTGCCACTTATCTTTTATTTTGTGTAGCTCATATTCCCAGCATTGCTCATCCTGCCCGTGATCATCTATTTGATTCGTGCTAAGATTTTTCCATTTATCTTGATAAACTTCTCTAACCATTACTTTTAAATGGGTGTTATCTACTATTTCTAAAGAGCCAAAGTCAATTTCTAAATGAAGCAATTCACCTACAAAGACTTGTTTTAGAATGTCTGGTGTAGTTTCAAATTGCTCAACCTCACGCTCATAACTCTGTTTCTCATCGCCGTTTGGGGAGAGATAAGGTAAGAGAGGGTCAACGGTCGTTTTCGTCTTGGCATATTGCAGCCATGCTTTATTATAATTTGTAAAGAAAGCGGAGACATCGCCTTCAATATTACCTGCTTGAGAAATTTGGAGCGGTAAATCAATAAATGTATCTTGTTCGCCCAAGGTACCCGTCTTTGTTACCTCGCCGAGTGGTGTAGATGCTTTGACCGTAAATTCGAGAGCTTTTTTGGGAGCGTTTTTGATTAAAGCATCGTAGCCGGTAAAGCTCTTTTCAAAGGTAACGGGAATAGCTTGACCGTTATGGAATAGGGCAGCGTTTTTAACATTGGTGTACACCTTAATGTCACGAACAGGGAAATTCACTTTGAATCGTTTAGAACGACCATAATTAACATCAAATTTGATTTCGGTAGTCACTGTGCCGAGCAGGGTAGGTAAACTACCATTCATAAAATGCTCTCCCGGGAAGAAGGGGCCTACCTTGAAAGTAACTTGGTCTTCTTCGTCATCCTGTTCAGATGTCTGTTTTTTCGCTTGTTTTTGATCAGACGGTTCTGATTGAGTCTCAGGAACAATCTCTACACCTTGCTCTCCTGTTGCTAGTTTGGTTCCTTTTGGTCCCATTAATTTCATGTAGATGGGACGTACCTGTACCTTGTATAAGCTACCTTCCTTTTTTAATACTAGTAAAGAATTTGCTTCTTCAGCATCGTCTAGGGCCTCTGGCTTATATGAGGGATTCGTTTGATAGCTCACAGCTTGATCAGCAAGGGAGCCTATGTATGTTTTCCAGGTTTCAGTATGCTGTGATAAATTCTCAATAATGCCAACTGCATTTTTATCAGTCAATACAGCTTTGACACCAGTTGGAACAGTAGTCACTTGTAAGAAGACATCTGCTTGCTTCTGCTCTACCGCCTGTTTAAACAGCTTCACGACTGTTTCTGGATTTTTGTACACAGCACTACGTTGTTGATTAAAAACAAGAAAGCCTACAGCAACTATAAGTAAAATGGCAATAGGAATTATGATTTTCCATTTCATAGGAATCCTCCTTCTAAAAGAACCTTCTTCTTTTATTCTAGGTGATTATTTTCACACGTCAATGCAGGAAGTGGTTCATTGTAAAGAATGTTACAATATAAGTAAGATGAAACGCCGATAAAGAGGAAGAGAGGATTATGAATAAAAATGCTTAGGAGGAAAACTGACGATGAAAGAATACGTGACCCTAGAAGAATTGGAACAGGCGCTACAAGCATTTCCGCTCTGTCTAATTCTCCTTACCTCTAAGAATTGCGGTGTTTGCGAGGCTGTGGAACAAAAGCTACATACCTGGCTGTCAAAGGATCAGCCCTTACATCCTGAAGAACAGCAACCTCATATACTTGAAGGCTTTCATGTAAGCAAAGCTTCTATTGATAAGCTTCCTGAGCTGTCTGGAAGGTTTTTGGCATTTTCTGGACCCACCATACTTATATTTGCCTATGGGAAAGAAATATATCGACAAGCGAGATTTATTCACATGCAAGAGCTAACCGAGGCGCTCAAGCAAGCTAAAGTTATGATAGAATAAGAGAAGGTTAAACATGAAGAGAGAGGTAAGAAAAAGTGAAATCAGGTACCGAAGAGAAGGGATTGCCGAAAAGAATACGCCTTTGCGGACGTTACCAGATTAAAAAAATGATTTCGCAAAGCGAGCTGTCGATTGTGTATACTGCACGTCAGCTTGGCAGTAAGCATACGCGTGTTGTGAAAGAGTTTTTTCCGAGAGCACTTGCCTTACGTGATCTTGATCATAAGACAGTTTTCTGTCGGATACCTTCTTTGCAGGAGAAATATAACGATCTATTACAGGCATTTATACGAGAAGCAGAAATCATAAAAGGACTGAATCATCCTAATTTTGTGTCATATGTAGATTCCTTTGAAGAGAATGGTACGGCTTACTTAGTAATGAATGATTGCCAAGGCGTGACACTGGATCATTATATACAGCAGACCGAGCAGCTATATACGGCGGAAGTGATAGAAAAAACATGGCTGCCGTTGGTGGATGCCCTCGAATACTTACATAAGCAAGGCATTATTCATCGTGATATTAAACCTAGTAATATTATCATTAGTCCATCAGGGGCTCCGATTCTGATTGATTTTGGCTCAGCTATTCAAATAAACCAACAGGGAAATGGAAATAAACAAACAATTGTAACCACAACCGGCTACTCTCCTTTGGAATTTTATTCAGAGAAGTCAAAACAAGATGATCGCTCTGATCTATATAGCTTTGCTGCGACGTTTTTCTTCTATATTAATAGAAGCGCTCCTACGGATGTTACCCAGCGATTGTTTGAGCATCGCTTTGAGGGAATGAAGCTGTCTGCTTCTATCGTGACTCCTATATTGGCACGTATCATTCGCTGGGGGTTAGCGGTTCATGCTGAAAAGAGATGCCCCACGTTAAAATGGTTCAAGCACGCTCTATATGCAGAAGCGTTGATTTGGAAAAGTAGAGAGAGGCTGTTTCCTGCATCTAAGCAAAAAACAACCGCTTCTCCTTCATCTTCTCATAAACGGCATTAATGGTGGGCAGGTACGTCCGAATAAAGATGGGAGTTTACTTTAACGGCTTTGTACCTGATCTCGATTTCTGTGATTCCATCCTCAAATGTAATGTACAATTTGTCATTATAGGTGAGGATTTCCTTTTTGTTGGCACGAAGCAATGTAGTGCCACGAACTAAGGTGCAATTGGAACTGTTTTTAACCAATAGCGTTTCGTTTTTACCTGCTTCAAACACAATGAAAGCTGCTTCCGGTAATGGCTCATTTACATTGAGGCTTCTAAACAGCTCCTGAAGCGTTATCCTGCGTTGAGGAAAAGAGCTGAGAGGCCAGTAGGTAACAGGAATATCATTTCCACTAGCAGTTTGTAAAAAATAGCCCTCCAATTTTCCAGATAGCATAGGTTTTGGACGAACGATCAGATAAATAAGGCCACCAAGAAGAGCAACAGCCAACAAAATGCCACCGATTAAAAGATATTTGTCCCAGACAGACGTAATGATCAAGGATAATTCCGAGGTAGCCTGTTCGCCATCGGGATCAGTAGCCGTGATTGTCAATGTGGTTGTTCCCGTTGTAGATGGAGTAATATGTAACGTTTGGCCTTGAATACGTATGTTTGACAGGGCTTCATCAGGTGCATTTATGATGTTATACGTGAGTGTATCCTGATTGGCATCCGTAAAATATTTGCCTAGATCAATGCCTGATTCCCCTGATTCTTTTGAAATCGAAATCGATCGCTCTGCTGTAGCTTGAGGAGCAAGATTTCCTACATGCAGCTTTTCTGCTGAGGTTTCTCGATAAAAGTCTGGCCCTTCGATTCTCATTTTCCACGTATAGTCCCCAGATTTCTTGAAGACATGCTCCAATTTCCACTCATCCCCAGCTACATTCATCGGAGTCCGTTGTTCTTGCTTCGTTGCTGTATGGACAGTAATGAACTCAGCCTGTAAGGTTTGATTGACATCCTGGTCAGTAAATTTTTTACCTTGAGAATCAATAAGGTGGGCAACCATGCTGATAGCCTGCCCTTTTTGCGTTTGATTTGGTAACGTAGAAGCCTGTATATCGAGATTATAGGTGCCTAATAGATTAATTTTTACTAGGGTACCGGGTGTACCGCGGAATTTTACATGTACGTTCCCTTTTGGCGGCTGTGCAACTTTTAAGAGGGAGTACTTATTTGATTCTGTAAATTGGATATTTTTTGCTTGAGAGAATAATTGCGCTTCTTTGACGGGGTGTTCAGATAACAGAATAATGTTGGCCTCGTTTATGCTCCCGTTCGGAATGGACAGGTTTACATCCTGAAGGGCCCCAGTCGCAGTAACGGCAGCAACAGAGATCAATGTGGATTGAATTTGTTTTGCAAAAATTTTATTAAAAATTTCAGGTAAATCCTCGGCGCTATCGGTAATGAATGAAGTACCGCCTGTTTCAGCCGCAATTCGTTTTAATTCTGCTTGATTAACCGATCCGTCCTGGTTGAGCCCAATTGTATAAATGGGTAAACCTTTTGCTTTTGCTAGTTGAATAGCTTTTTCAACATCTCGCTTTGAATCGGCTACACTTCTTCCTTTGGACATAGGGCCGAAATCTGTGACCCCATCTGAGAGCAAAAGTAAGAACGGGCGATTTCCACTCTCCGTACGTTTGGCTAAGAGCTCTGTACCTGTAAAGAGACCAAGTCCGAGGTCTGTGTAACCTGAGCGTGGCAAAGAAGACAAGGCTTTTTTGATCTCATTCTTTTTATCTTTCACGGAGATTGCGGTTAAAGCCTTTGTTTTGACAATTTTGTGATTATAGGCAACAAAACCTACCCTTGTACGATCCGCATTGCTCATATCCATAAATAGCCTGACTACTTCTGCTGCTATACCTTCTTTATCCGTATCCCTCATGGAATAACTGGCATCCAATACAAACATGGCATCATTACCCCGATTAGGATCAGCCTTGGCTAAGGCTTGGGGAGCTTCTAGCAGGCAAGAGAAGGCGATCCCTAAAAGCAAAGCGCATATGGCAAGATACATGGTGGAATTACGCATGGATTTCCTCATCTTGACTTTTTACACATCCTTTTACAAGATATGATCTCAAAATAAGAATCGGTCACATTGTCCTAAAAGTGAAGAGAAAAAATGGAAAACAGGAAAATAGAACCAAAAAAAGGTGGAAATAATTGATTTTCACAACGAAAAAAAGGGGATGAAGGCAATAAGTACCAATTTAAATTTTTAGAAAACGGAAAATAAAGGCATAAAGTCCTGATTTTTTTAAATGATTGACAGTGACGAAAAGAGTTGATTAATATAAATTGCGAAAGGTGATAGGGGAATTATGGTAAAAAAATAGATTAATCTGGGAAATTGGATAGATTAATCCGGTATCATTTGGGTTAATTTTACAATTAAGTTAAATTAATCTTATTTAGGTAGGGCCGATTATCCCTTATGAGTAAGACTTTTTATGCACGTACCATTATTCACAAGTAGGTCTACTTTTTGTATATACCTCAGTGAAACATAGAAAGGGGCAGATTATGGACATTATTTATCAAACCAACCGAACGATGCTTTTTGAAGAAATAAATCCAGAAAAGCTGGATTTAGTCACCATTGTAGGCGATGTCAAAGGCATAGATAGCCTAAGTGACGAGAAGGTAAAAGAAATCAATCAGCATCTTCTTGTTAAAAATTTTGACGAATTTTTGGACAAGTTCGAACCGACTGTTTATTCGTTTTACAATGCAGCAAACCAAAAAGTGATGTACACCCTCAAAAAACCAGAATCAATCTCAGAGGACTGCATCACGGAAATTAAGGTTAATCAGCATAATGATTTTCTGAAAATGCTATTTACCTTGATTGATACGAAGCGCAGTCAAGGAATTACCAATGTAGACTTTAAGTTCGAAAATTTGTTAGATATGATCTCTCCGAAAAAGGTCATGGACGATATTAGACAGGTTCGCAAAGAGATTCATTACATGTATAACGAGTACGAAAAATTGGATGATGGCGATCCGAAGAAGCTTGATATGGGTGACAAGCTCAATAGCATGTTTGAAGAGGCAAGTCAGAACTATAACAATGTCATGGCAATGCTTCCTCTAGCGATCGAGGATATTAAAACAAGGCTCTTACTAGGCGGTTCTGCTGAGGAAAACAAATCTGAGGCGATCCAAATCGGAATGCTGACCATTGGGGAGAGCGGTGAATTAAAGATCATCGAAGCACCTAAAAACGATAGCAATGAGCTTATGTTATTGGATGATAATACTGGTACTGGCTTGGTAACGGTTTTTGAAGAGGATTATGAATCGATTACAGAAACGCCTTCTTCTTACGTAAGAGACTTAGTAGTTCGCACTTTCTGCCCGCTACCAGCGGTTCAGTCGGAAGTGGATATGGAGACAGAGATTCAAAACTATAATACATATCTTGAATTCTACAAAAACGCAAAGGACGATTTTGTCAAAACGGTAAAACCGCTTGTGGAGAAAATTCTTGGTGTGAAAATGTTCTTTGATCAATATGCTACCAAGAATAAAGGGATGATGCCGACTCTCCTTATTACAAACACAAAGCTAGATATGTTAGTTAAGAGCAGCAATATTCCACGTTTGGAAACGTACCTTAACACTGTGAACTCCAAAAATGATTTCACAGATACGATCTGGTTCGGTATTGTACCGTCCGTTGAATTAGAGACCGCTGGCCGAGTAAAAGTAAGCCGTGAGCGTTTCAAAGGAAACGAGAAGGTTGTTAAGCAGGACGGAAATACCTTGGAATCACTATCAATGCTTCTAAACGTAGTGAAAGAATACAAGCTACAAGTCTTCTTTAGCTTTGAAACAGGTGAGGAGACCACCTTTAATAGCATGGCTACAGCTGGTATTGATAGATATATCGACAAGTGTAATCCGCTTATTCGCAAGGATTATAGTGAATTTGCGATCCCTTGTGTACCTAACTTCACAGTCATTCCAAAGGATAAGTCTGGCGTAGTAATTGACAGTCGAATGCTGCAAACCGATTCAGGTGCGGAGCTTTCGAAGGAAAAAGAAGACATCTTAAAGCTCTGGATTGAAGGAGTTTATATTGGTTCTTCTTATGTGGCAGCAGGTGTGGTAGCTGCTTATCAATGCCCTGATTATATACGTGAGCTATTTAAAAATATTAATAAAGAGTATCCAGGCGTACGCTTTGATATTGAAGCTAGAGATAACAGCTTACGCGCAGTCACTACAATGGCGAAAGAAATTTCAGGTTTTACTAACAACATTAAAGATTCGATTAACCGTAAAAATTTCGGCTTTGTCTTCTCATCAGAGAATGCACAGCTTCAAGAAAAGGATATTAAACGCATTACGGTTTACAAAGCAAGAAGCCTTGCTTTGGCCGAGGATGGTTTCGATCCTATTTATAAAACTCTCGTGAGTACGTATATCGAACGTATTCTTCGTTTCCAAACTGGAGATTTCAAACACGAAAATATCGTGAAATTCTTCAGTAACAATCCGAGCAGCCAGAAGAGCAAATGGATGAGTGGACGCGGGTACGTCAATTCCATCGTTCAGGATGGAGATGATATTAGCTACATCATCGATGATAAGAGCAATTTGTGCCACATTGATTTGGTCTTTAACGGAAACGTGAAGAACCTTGAAGTGATGATTACCAAGGGCACAACTCCTGTGAAATCGTGATGTCCTTTCTAAAACGTATGGTAGAGGCTGTCTTCCAAAAGATTTCCTCTATACATAAATCTTCTCGTCCTAAATTGGGCGTGAGAGCCATTTTTTCTAATCCTAAGGAGGTTTTATTTATGGGTTTTCGACTAAAAGTTGAAGGTGCAGAAACAATTGAACTAGGTATGGATAACATCCAAACAGTTAGGTATGAAACTGACACTCCAGATGATTCCAATGCTAGATCAACAGATGTAGGAACTACACTACGCATGACTGGTAAAATCATTACGTCTACTGATGGTGACAGCGCTGACGATACGATGAAACTAGCTTTGTGGTCTTTAGTTCCTGCTGAAAAAGCGGATTGCTACAGAAAAGTTACATTAGAAGTAATCGCGGCTGATCAAGTAGTGCGCAAAATCCACATGCCAAATGCTTTCGTGGTTGATTACACAGAACGTTTTGGCGATACAGAAGGTGTTGGAGAATTCACTCTATACATCAAACAGAAAAAAGACAAAACCGAATTTACCAAAATTGAAGGCGGCTATGCCGTTTAGTAGATAGTCTTGTAGGCTATCGGAGGAGGATAAAATTTTAAGAGGTTCAAAGCCTCTTAAAATTTTGTCTCATCCGTTAGGGGGAAAGAGATAATGAAAAATTACTATGACATACTTGGTGTTTCCAAACATGCCTCTGAAGCGGAATTGAAAAAAGCGTACCGACAATTAGCCAAAAAATATCACCCGGATGTGAATCCCGGGAGCAGTGAGGCGGAACAACGCTTCAAGGAAGTACATGAAGCTTATACGGAGCTAAAAACCGAAGAGTCACGGAGAGCATACGATGCAAAATTAGATCAGCGGACACAAAAGAGGGCTACATCATCCACCCAAGGGACAGGCCAGCAATCGACCCAACGTAGAACAACACAAGGATATCAGGGGTTTGATCCCAAAGATATGGAGCGTAATTTCTCACAATTCTTTGGTTTTAATCCAAAAGATACAAAGGGGAATCTTCATAAAAACGGATCAGCTTCTAAAAATCCTCTGGATGCCTCAGCGATCTTTCAGAACTATTTTGGACCGCGAAAAAAATAAGGTGGAAGTGCTTGCTCCTCTCTTTGTAGGTGATTTGATGTCAGTGGACATACAACTTTCAAGGTATGGAGCCTTTTTTCTTTGCAAATAACGATCGGAATGGAAAGGAAAAACACCAGTCTATGGGGGATAGAAATATGCAGGATCAAACGAAAAAATACCGTTCCATTTGGGTCATAATCATTGATGTGTTGCTCTTTGTCATTGCAATTAATATCTTATATTTTGCGTTTTTCATTCAATCAGACCCAGTAATGAAATGGATGGTTAGTCTGTTAGGAATTTCTTTCATCATTTTTGGTATTACTTCACAAAAAAATCAGAAGCAACTGCCTAAGCAATCAAACAAGCAGCAAGCAGGTATTACAAAATTAGTCCTACTAGATGAGGACGGCGAAAGAGTTAAAGAGTGGTTGATACAGGGGGAAACCTCTTTGGTGATCGGAAAGAACTCCCGCAATGGCGAGGTTGATATAGATCTGTCAGATACGGAATACGCATCGCTTATCAGTACCCACCATGCAGTGCTTAACCACGTTGGAGGGACTTGGTTCATTGAGGACAACGATTCTCATAATGGGGTCGGCATTAAAAAAGCGAATAGCAATCGAACGAATAAGATTGAAATCGAAGCAAGACAACAGATTGATATAAATGATCTCATTTACATAGCAAATACACGTATCTTAGTGAAATAAAGGGTTGCTACTAATCACTTGGAGGATGACCAGACATGAGTTTAACGAGATGTACGAATGGCCATATGTTTAGCACAAGAAAGCACGGTAATACATGCCCCTATTGCAACATTGTTGTAGAGCAAGCAGCACGGGGAGAAAGCAAGAGTCAGGTGCGCCCAGTCGATGAAGAAAAAACTATGCCTTATTTGGGTGAGACAACGGGGATTGAGCCTGTAACAGGCTGGTTAGTCTGTATCGAAGGACCTCAGCAGGGACAGGACTACCGAATTATGGCAGAAAAGAATTTCATTGGACGCTCGGAGGAGATGCATATTCGCATTATTGGTGATAATGCCATCTCAAGACGCAATCATGCGGTCATTGTCTATGATCCGAAAAAACGCAACTTTTTTCTACTGCCTGGAGATGCGTCTGGACTTGCTTATCACAATAATGAAGCTGTTTTTTCCCCAGTGGAGCTAACAGCATATGATGTCATTCAGCTTGGTCAAAGCAAATTTATCTTTATCCCGTTGTGCGGCGTCCATTTTGAATGGGAAACCAAATGAGGGTAGGTTGATGAACATGCTGGAGGGACAGGAACTCGCGACATATTGTTTTGTGCTAGCTGGGTTTACGTTTATGCTATTGCTTTTTATGATACGCCAGAATCTGGTGGCTCCTGTTAAAGAACCGGGCATTCAGATTGGTAACGGTCAAACGATCGGCAATCGAGATGAACAAGACGACTATTTTTCGACAGCAACAACTCCTATTGGCACACTAGCTGTTTTGGCGGATGGGATTAGTGGGCTTTCGCATGGACGGATGTCTAGCACTCTGGCGGTTACTCTCTTTATGCGAGAGTTTTTGAATCTGGATGATGCACAAGGTATTACTTCTTTTTTTACAAAAGCTGCTCGTAAAAGCAATGCTGAAATCCTGCAACAAATCGGGGGATCAAATGGTGGTACCACGCTTGTAGCAGCCGTGGTAACCGAGGATAAGCTCTATTGGGGCGCTGTAGGTGATAGCAGCATCATGGTGTTTCGCAATGGGGGATTTATCAAAATGAACCATAAGCACATCTTGGAATCTGTGCTAGAGGAACGCTATCTGTCAGGGGAGATTAGCAAGGAACAAGCAACAAATAACCCGATGGGCAAGCGACTGATCAATTATTTAGGCTATGAGCAGTTTCAAAATATGGAGATTTGCAACGAGCCGTTTCTGTTAAAAAAGAAAGACAAGGTTATTTTGTTAAGTGACGGTGTGTACAACACGCTCTCCGAAGTGGAAATGGAGCAGATTTTAATGAATGCCGCCTCTCCAAATGATGCCGCAGAAGAGATGGTGGCAGAGATTGAACGCAAGCAATTACGCAATCAAGATAACGCTACGGTCATTATTTTAGAGAAAGGCTGGTAAAACGCAACGACTGGTTAGGCCTTTGGTAGCGAAGGAGAAGCGGAGGTACGGATGAGGAAGGAAAACAGCAATTTTCAGACCAGTTTCGTTTCCGAAGCAGGCACTTTTATAGAGAATCGCGATTATTTTGCTTTTGTAGAACTAGATGATGTTGCTTGTTGGGTCATTGCTGATGGGATTGACACGGATAAAGAAGTAAAAAGTGCGGAGATGGCAGTGCAAAGTATTTTACAAAGCTTTTTAGATAAGCCCACAATGTCTCGGCGCAGACTAAAAAAATACATACTCAATGCCCATCACTGGCTAAAAGAAGAAAGTACAAGAGTCCGATTAAAAGCTAGCATTATGATCGTCGTTACCGATTATAGCAAAATCATTTGGGCAGTGGCGGGGAATGCTAGATTGTATCATTTTCGACATGGCCGCTTGCAAACAAGGAGCCATGATCAGTCACTTGCTCAGCAGATGGCTGATGAGGAGCAAATCTCTTTCGCAGCAATAGACAGACATGAGGAACGTCATAATCTTCTTTCTTATTTAGGGAAGCCTGATTTTTTTGAACCATATGTATCCAAAAAGATAGTACTCTCTGATGGAGATGTGATGATGCTTTGTACGCCTGGAGCTTGGGAAGAGGTTAGCTACCAAGAAATGCTGGAAGCCCTAGAAGAAGCAAAAAGTCCAGAAGAGTTGACCGATCAACTGGAGGAAGTGCTATTAAGCAAACAAAAGCAAGTGATTCATAATTATACGATAGCGGCTATTTATGCAAATAAAGTGTTTAAGGAAGATCCCAAAAAACGTTGGAAAAGGATTAAAACAGCCTTATTTATCGGCATACCGGTTCTTTTGCTTGTAGGCGGATTAGTGTACATGAAGGTCCGTGCAGCAGAACGCTTTGCAGAAAATGTTGCTAGCATTTATGAACATGAGAAAAATGCGGATGCCTATGTTTCAGAAAAGGACTACGATAAAGCGCTCCTAGAATATAGTGAGGCGCGAAATGCTGCCAAACGGATAGATGACAAGATATACAGACAATTGTTGAGCAAAAAACTAAAAATTACTGAGTTAATCGTAAATGGAGATAAGTTTGTAAAAGACGGGAAAGTAAAGCAAGCGCAGGAGAGCTATAAAAAAGCTTTGGAAGAAGCGAAGAATCATAAGGAATTTGATAAGAAAGAGATTCAAGAAAAGCTGGATCAAGCAGAGAAAATAGCTCAGGTGCAGCTTTTGGTTAAGGAAGGCGATTTACGCGCTAGCAGCGAGGATTATTCAGGCGCCATGGAGATGTACCAACAGGCCAAACTGGCGGCAATCAATGCTTCCTATACTGAGGGCCAAAAAGAGATCAAGTCGAAAATAGATGAAACGCAGCTCAAACATATCGGGGTGGAAAAAGGTACACAACAACTAGAAGGCGAGAAAATGGAGAAGGATGGAGATCGTTTTCTGGCGGAGAAGGATTTGGAAGGTGCGCTAGGCGCTTACTTACAGGCCCAGTCCATCTATCAGGAAGCTGGAATGATGGAAAAAGCTCTAGGCATAGAGCGCAAAATTACCAAGGTGGATGGTTTATTAAATCCGTTGCCCGTGCCTGCAATAAATGGGGGAGATCAACATGCTAACGGCAATATTCTTGCGCCAGCTACAGGACAAGCATCTGGACAGACACCGGTAGCACCTGTGAAGCAAGGCTCAGGGGTAGTTTCTATACCAGCAACTGGGCAACAGTCGGGACAAGCAACAACAACGCCTCCACCTGCAACAGCTACACAGCAGACACAATCGGTACAGCCTCCACAGCAGGCAGCACCAAAAACAGCCGAGTCATCACCAGCGTCTGTTCCAACTCAGATGGATCACCAAACAAAAGAATCATCTCAGCATTCCCAGAAGGAAAGCTCTAAAACAGTTGAACTAGAGCAAGGTAACAAGCAGGCTCAAGCACCGCGCACGCCACCAAGCGATGAACAAAAACCAACGTCATCTGTGACTAATCCGCACCAGTAATTTCTGACGGAAAGGAGGCTTAACATCAACATGAAAGATATTATTCTGGATCGCTTAAACAAGCTGGAGGACTTAGAGCAACGCCGCCTGCTGAAGCAACTCATGACTGGCGTCTTCGTCAATCTCGTTGAATATCAGGAAGAGATGAACAAGAAATTGGAAAAACGGGTGTTTGGCGAGCTGGAGGATCAACAGGAGAAGCATGATGTGTACGTCACCATTTGCTCCAAGGATGACTGGGACCCCATCCATGATTTTTTGTACCCGATGCTACCTGAAGATACATTGAACAAAACATGTGATATGAATGGTCTGCTTACCCAACTGAAAAACAAGGAAGAAGCAAGGCTGTTTACCCTTTTCCTACAATGTGATTATCCGACGATCAAACCACTTTTAGATACGAAACATGTTTTTTTAGGCAAACTGACTACAGCTTCTAAGACCAGATCAATTCATGTACGGCTAGAGCAAAATCGTACTTATATGCAACAAATCGAACAGCTCTACACGGTTTTTCAAAAGAATGGTATACCGTGGAAGACTGTAAACAATCCTTATGCTTATAAATTTTTTGATGTTATCTTAACAGGCTGTGATGAGGAATTGGATGAAACAGAAGAGATTCTTGAGATT
>ENA-UOTW01000037-UOTW01000037.1-synthetic-metagenome-genome-assembly--contig:-NODE-37-length-44566-cov-2.019321_pt1 | contig 44566 bp, 51 predicted proteins | sample MGYA00238141_ERZ746978 | MGnify/ENA primary metagenome ERZ746978 (study PRJEB28755, sample SAMN02352454) | synthetic metagenome | study: EMG produced TPA metagenomics assembly of the Artificial... | reverse complement strand
CTACCTCATTGCGAATATCATAAATACGCACTAAATTTTGGGTTGTTTCATCCAGTTTCTTTTCTGCTTCCCGCTTGCGAGACTTATATTTTACAATTCCGGCTGCTTCTTCAAAAATGCCCCGGCGATCTTCTGATTTCGTGCTCAGTATTTCTTCGATTCGGCCTTGGCCAATGATAGAGTAGGCCTCTTTTCCTACACCTGTATCCATAAACAGTTCCATGATATCCTTTAATCGGCAGGAACGCTTATTAATAGAATAGTCGCTCTCCCCTGAACGATAGACTCGACGTGTTACGGTCACTTCGGAGTATTCGGTATCCAAAGAGACATCCGAGTTATCTAGGGTTAAAGATACTTCCGCGAAATTTACCGGTTTGCGCGTATCGCTACCGGCAAAAATAATATCCTCCATCTTGGAGCCGCGAAGCGATTTAGCGCTTTGTTCACCAAGCACCCAACGAATCGCGTCCGATACATTACTCTTGCCGCTCCCGTTTGGACCAACTACCGCAGTCACTCCCGGTACAAACTCCAATTCGGTCCGGTCTGCAAACGACTTAAAGCCGATCAGTTCCAACCGTTTTAAATACATGATAATCTCCCCTAAACATACTCAATCCTCTTTAACTCTCCTAGTTTATCATAGATGACCCATTTGGCGTAGGGTGACTTGGGAAATACCTGATTTTCTGTATTTGTAGAAAAACGAAAAATGGATAGTAGGAATGAACACAAAAAGGCCCTTACTTTGTTTTCAGCCAAAGTAGGGACCTACGATTCCTTCTAATCAAACCATGCTTCTATTAAAATTGCCCTGCACTTTGCTACTTATTCATTCGTTAATGGTACTTTTCAATTAAGACTGCGGTCTACCACAAGCGTTTCATCAACCCTGTTTCTCGAAAAAATGTACACATGATTGCAAAACAATTTGCAAATAACTTTTTCAGTTTCAGTAAAAAACTAGGCTTCTACCTTGTAGAACACACAAAGTAGAAGCCTAGTTTTTAACATGCTTTCAGCTATTTTTTACGTTACGCTTTCGTTTCAATTTTCATGAGAGCAAGTGCAGCAGCGCGTTGTTCTGCTTCTTTCTTGGAACGACCGGAGCCTACTCCCAACTGATTTCCATTCAATATCACTTCGGATACGAACTCACGGTTGTGGGCAGGTCCTCTCTCCTGCAAAATGCGATAAATGATTTCTCCCAAGCTGTCCTGTTGAACAAGCTCTTGCAATTGACTTTTAAAATCGGTCACTTGTGTAAATTCACCTTTATCAATGCGCGGATACACATATTTTTCTAGGCATTGAAAAACCGCATCCAAGCCTTGATCAAGGTACAAAGCGCCGACAAAGGCTTCAAAAACGTCAGCAAGGAGAGCTGGTCGCTGTCGCCCACCTGTAAGCTCCTCGCCTTTTCCCAATAGCACCAGTTCACCAAACTGAAGCAACTCTGCAAACTTAACGAGTGACGGTTCACATACGATCGCCGCACGAAGCTTGGTCATTTCACCTTCACTCATTTTCGGGAACATTTTGTAGAGAAATTGGGAGACCGTTAGCTCCAACACCGCATCGCCAAGAAATTCTAGGCGTTCGTTGTCGGAAATCCGTTTGCCCCTTTGCTCGTTCACATAGGAAGAATGGGTGAATGCTTGCCGCATCAAGGACTCATCAGTAAATACGATTCCGATTTTTTCTTGCAGCTCTTTAAAATTCATCCCTCTTTCACCTTCCCTCACCGAATGCATGCTCTACTCCGCATAACGTTTTAAAAGAATGGTCGCATTATGCCCACCAAAGCCAAATGTGTTAGACAAAGCATATTCTACCTTTGCCTCTCTCGCTTTGTTTGGTACATAATCCAGATCGCATTCCGGGTCAGGGTTCTCTAAGTTGATGGTTGGAGGTAAAATCTGATCACGCAGGGCATAAGCTGACGCCATCGCTTCGATAGCTCCTGTCGCCCCCAACAAATGACCTGTCATTGATTTGGTAGAACTCACAGCTAGCTTGTAGGCGTGCTCACCAAACAGGCTCTTAATTGCTTTTGTTTCAGCCACATCACCGGCTGGAGTAGATGTACCATGTGCATTGATGTAGTCCACTTGCTCTGGAGATACACCCGCATCCTTTAACGTATTTAACATACAGCGTCGGGCACCGTCTCCATTTTCATCCGGAGCAGTAATATGGAACGCATCAGCGCTCATACCATAGCCAACTACCTCGGCAATAATGGTTGCTCCACGCTGTTTAGCATGCTCTAGCTCTTCCAAAACCAATACTCCAGCACCTTCACCCATAACAAAACCATCTCGACCTTGATCAAAAGGGCGACTTGCCTTTTGTGGCTCGTCATTGCGAGTAGACATTGCCTTTAATGAACAAAAACCCAGCCATACCCATCGGACGAATTGTCGCTTCTGTACCACCTGTAATCATAGCATCAGCTTGACCGAACTGAATGAGACGGAAAGCGTCACCAATTGAATTCGTACCTGTTGCACATGCAGTGATTGCACTCGAGGTTGGACCCTTTGCACCTAGCTCGATAGAAGCAATTCCAGAAGCCATGTTAGCGATTAGCATAGGAATAAAGAACGGACTAACGCGACGCGGACCCTTCTCCATCAAAATTTGATGTTGTTCTTCCCATGTACTAAGTCCACCTATTCCTGAACCAATATAGACACCGATACGCTCAGCATTCTCCTCAGTAATGGTCAAATTTGCGTTTTTCACTGCTTCCTTCGCTGCTGCTAGACCAAACTGCACGAAACGATCCATCCGACGTGCTTCTCGTTTGTCCATATATTGTTCGGGATCAAAATCTTTAACTTCTGCTGCAATTTTTGTAGGATAATCGGTTGGGTCAAAATTCTCAATCCGGCTGATCCCTGATTTACCTGCAAGCAGGTTCTTCCAAAGAGTTTCTGGGTCTTTTCCAAGTGCGGTTATACACCCAAAACCCGTAATGACTACTCTACGTCTCATGTTCATTCACCTCTATATAAATCAGCTTGCGCATCCTAGCTTAACATTATTAGTAACGTATCGTTTGTTGAAAAAATCACTTATTTGCGTAAAGGGAGAAGCCCCGTCGAAACGGAGCCCCTCCTTAGCGATTACTTGTGGGAAGATATGTAATTAACTACTTCACCCACAGTAGTAATTTTTTCTGCATCTTCATCAGAGATCTCTAGGTCGAACTCGTCTTCTAATTCCATAACAAGCTCAACAACATCAAGGGAGTCTGCCCCTAGATCTTCTTTGAAAGAAGCTTCTAACGTTACTTTATCTTCGTCTACGCCTAAACGGTCAATGACGATTTTCTTTACACGATCAAGAATTTCTGCCACTTACTTCACCCCCTCTCACGTATTATACGGGATGTCTCTTGTAAAAACCAGTTTACATATACATACCGCCGTCTACATGTAAGGTTTGTCCTGTCATGTAGCTTGAGGCATCAGATGCTAGGAAAAGTGCCACACTAGAAATTTCGTCAGCCGATCCAAGACGGTTAAATGGAATCTGTGCTAAAATTCCACTCTTAACGTCTTCCGGTAGAACATCTGTCATATCAGTGTCAACAAATCCCGGAGCAATCGCATTTACCTTAATGTTTCTGGAAGCGAGTTCACGAGCAGTGGTTTTGGTTAAACCAATGACTCCAGCCTTGGCAGCCACATAGTTAGCCTGTCCTGCGTTACCTAATACACCTACAACCGATGTAATATTGATAATGCTTCCGCTACGCTGTTTCATCATTGGACGAGTCAACGCTTTTGTCATATTAAATACGCCTTTTAAATTGACGTTGATAACCTCATCCCATTCTGACTCTTTCATGCGCATTAAGAGATTATCCCTAGTAATTCCTGCGTTATTTACGAGAATATCGATTTTTCCAAAGCGCTCTAGCGCTTCTTTTACCATATTCTCCGCTTCTTCTGTCTTTCCTACATTGGCGCGAATCATAATTGCTTCACGACCCATTTTTTCGATCTCAGCTACTGTTTCCTGAGCTTTCGCTTCGTTTCCTGAGTAATTAACAATGATATTGGCTCCGGCTTCCGCATATTTTAGTGCGATGGCACGACCGATACCACGAGAAGCCCCTGTAATCAAAGCTACTTTACCTTCTAACATTAACATGCTTCTCCTCCTCCAACGAATTCAGTAAGTGAATCCATGTCTTGCAGGCTAAAGATTTTTATGTTGGCTTCTTTTGGTGCAATTTTTTTCACCAAACCAGCCAATACTTTTCCGGGACCGATCTCAATAAACGTAGTGACGCCTTGCTCGATCATCCAAGCAACTGAATCCTCCCAAAGAACAGGAGAAGATACCTGTTCAACCAAGCTCGTAGCAATTTCGCTAGAATTCGTCACAGGGCGTGCTGCAACATTCGTCACTACTGGTACATTGGCATCGTTTATTTCGATATCTGCTAAAACAGCCTGTAAAAGCTCAGCGGCTGGTTGCATCAAGGAAGAATGGAAAGGTCCGCTAACATTTAGTGGCATGACGCGCTTAGCGCCCGCTTCTTTTGCCAGTACTCCCGCTTTCTCTACACCTTCAGCACTACCTGAAATGACAATTTGCCCTGGGCAATTCATATTTGCAAGCTGAACAGGGTATCCGGCTTCGGTAACTTGTTCACATATGCCTCGCAACTTTTGGCGATCCATATTAAGTACGGACGCCGCCATAGCCCCTTGACCAGCAGGCACTGCTTGTTCCATATATTGTCCACGTGCACGCACGGTTTTCACAGCATCGGTAAAGCTGATTGCTCCTGCGGCTACCAATGCAGAATATTCGCCCAAACTGTGTCCTGCCACGAAATCTGGCTTCAGATCAGGGCATTTTTCTTGTAAAACCTTAAGAACAGCAACGCTCATGGTCAAAATAGCTGGCTGCGTGTTTACTGTCAAACGCAGCTCCTCTTCAGGTCCTTCGTAGCAAAGATGTGAAAGCGAGAAACCTAGTGCTTCATCCGCCTGACTAAAAATCGCTTTTGCCACTGATGATTCTTCACATAACTGCGCTCCCATTCCAACAAACTGAGAGCCTTGTCCTGGAAAAACAAATGCTAGTTTACTCAAATCCATTCGACTCCAATCCCTGTGTACTTCGTATTATTCGCCGTTTTGCTCACGTGTGCACCATGTGAGCAGTGCTGCTCCCCAAGTCAAGCCACCACCAAAGCCAACGAGAATAACATTGTCTCCTTCTTTAACTCTTCCCGCTTGGATAGCTTCATCCAACGCAACGGGAATAGAGGCAGACGACATATTTCCATAGCGATCTAAGTTAATTACCACTTTATCCTCTGACAAACCAAAACGTTTCACAGCCGAATCAATGATACGTAAATTTGCTTGATGTGGTACCAAGAGATCGATCGCTTCCTTTTCTAGTCCTGCTTTTGTTAACACGGTGTCAGTTGCACTGTTCATGACTCGTACAGCAAATTTAAAAACCTCATTGCCAGTCATGGTCAAATAGTGCATTTTGTTCTCTACGGTTTCTTTTGTAACTGGGTAACGAGGACAGCCACCGGAAAAAGCGAGAACCGCGACCGGGGAGAGATAGCCACTTAGCACCTGATCCATCCGCACCTAGGTCAAAGGCTTTAAAGCCCATTCCCTCTGGAACAGGACCAAGAACAGCCGCTCCTGCACCGTCACCAAACAGTACGCAAGTATTACGATCTTCATAGTTTGTGATTTTGGATAATGACTCTACCCCGATAACCAGCACATAACGATACATGCCGTTCGCGATAAATTGTGTAGCAGTCGTCACCCCGTAAATGAATCCCGTGCATGCTGCGGAAAGGTCGATAGCCGAGGCTTTCTTAGCACCCAATCTTTCTTGTAATATGCATGATGTAGATGGAAAAGAATGGTCTGGAGTTACTGTTGCCACAATAATCATGTCAATGTCTTCAGCACTGATGTTTGCCTTGTTCAGCGCTCTCACGGCAGCTTCATAGGCTAGGTCTGAAGAAGCTTGATCTTCCGCACAAATTCGACGTTCACGAATCCCTGTACGAGAGGTAATCCATTCGTCAGAGGTTTCCACCATCTTTTCCAAATCGGCATTACTTAACACTTTATCAGGTGTATAGGAGCCTGTTGCCAGGATTCCTACAGGACGTAATCCATTCATTCTTTTTCCCCTTTTCCGCTATGATCGATCTGTAGCTCCTTTAAGATGAGCTGATTGACATCAGACTTGCAAAAACGCGCCGCTGCTAGCAGGGCATTTTTGAATGCTTTTGCATCGGATGAACCATGCGCCTTAAAGACAGGTCGTTTCAATCCAAGCATCGGAGCACCACCGTACTCTGCATAGTCCATGCGGTTAGCAAAACGTTTTAGACTTGGCTTTAAAATGGCAGCAGCCAGTTTATTCATGAAGGTTGAGGTAAGCTCACGCTTCAACTGAGAGAAAATAGCTAAAGCCGTTCCCTCTGTGTTTTTCAATAAAATGTTGCCAGAGAAGCCCTCACATACTAGTACGTCGCAAGCGTCCTCTAGTAAATCTCGCGCTTCTACGTTTCCAATAAAATGGACCGGACTCTCTTTTAGCAAGGGAAAGGTGCTTTTAGCCAGTTCATTCCCTTTCGCTTCTTCTGTACCGACATTTAGTAGACCAACGCGTGGCTTTTTTATGCCTAACACTTTTTCTACATATAGGCTACCCATAATAGCATATTGCACGAGGTGCTGGGGTTTCGCATCCATATTGGCGCCAACGTCAAGCACCAATGTAACGCCACCCTTGATTTTGGGAATCATCGCAGCTAGAGCTGGACGTTCAATTCCCTTCATGCGTCCCGTAATCAATAAGCCCGCTGTCATCAATGCTCCGGTGTTACCAGCAGAGATGACCGCCTCTACTTCCTCTTGACGTGCTAGCTCTACTGCTTTTACTAAAGAAGAATCTTTTTTACGGCGCACAGCTTTGACCGGTTCTTCATCTGTTGCTATTTTTTCTGTTGTATGTAAAATCTCAATATTAGATGGACGGGGTGTAGGCAGATAGCTGCCAATAGCTGATTCATCCCCAACTAAAACAATTTGTAAGGAGGGTTCAACAGCGATAGCCTCCAAAGCGCCTTCTACCGCACTGCGGGGTGCATGGTCGCCCCCCATGGCATCAAGTGAAATACGCAAGTACAATTCCCTCCTGTTTTTTCCTGACCTTACTACTCACGGATACGAAAAACTCTAAACGTAGCAGTAAACACATTTTCCCCTTGAACCTTCGTTTCGACGCGCACCTTGCTTTCGTCCCCTTCCGTAGAACGAACCACAGCCTTAGCAACCAGCTTCTCGCCTTGCTTCACAGGCCGAATAAAACGCATGCGGGCTGTAGCCGTTAAAGCAACATCCGCGTCGATAACAGCAACCGCCAGGGAGTTTGCTTGAGCAAAGATATAATGCCCACGAGCAATCTGTGTTCGAGTAAACACATACTCCTCTGTTATTTCTAAGACAGAAATTCCATAATCATCCAGTTGCAGATCTATTACTTCGCCAATCACCTCTTCAATTCCTAGTGATTTGACTGGATCCAAACTTTTCTCTGCAACAGATTTAATCCGTTCACGTAATTCCGGTATGCCTAGCTCTAAACGATCCAGCCGTATTGTTTGGATGCTAACATCAAACATCGCGGCCAAATCTTCATCCGTAGCGAATGGATTTCGTTCTAGACTATCCACGAGCTGTCTTTGACGATCTCTCTTAGCTATGCGAGCGATTTTCGGCACCCCCCTTAGCTTTTTCTATCTATGCTTACGAGTTGTTTTTAATACCAGGTACTAAATTAGTATACGGGAGGGAGGCTATTTTTACAACCCTATTCATAAAAATAACTTAATCCGTTAGATTCCCCCGTTTGAATAGAAAAAAAGCAAGGTGATCACCTCACCTTGCCTCTTACTTATTGAACCACTTTCTTACCTTTGTAAGTTCCGCAGCTTGCGCATACGCGGTGAGCTAGTTTGTGTTCGCCGCAGTTATCGCATTTAACCATACCTGGAATCTCTAATTTGAAGTGCGTACGACGCAATCTTTTACGAGTTTTGGAAGTTCTACGTTGAGGTACTGCCATCTTCCTTACACCTCCTTCGAAGTCAAAATGTCTGAAGGTTCCCCATATAGAAACTCAAGGCATAAAGCCGTAAGTGAAATGGTTATCTGTGGAACCGATGTATGTGGGTTAGGGCTAATTCACAGGAATCGACCAACCCGTTCAAAAATGAAGCAATTCATCCAAAGAGAAGCGCTTCATCTTGAAAACAAGCTTATTCTTCTGCTTGAATGAAGAATTTCTTTAGGGCTTCTAAACGCGGATCAATACGTTCTGTGGAACAATTGCATGACTGTTCATTGCGGTTAATTCCGCAACTCGCGCACAGTCCCTGACAATCCTTGGAGCACAATGGGAATGCTGAAATTGACAACAAGAAGTCTTCTTCCAGGAACGGGTCCAACTCGATCTCTTCGCCAGTCACCTGATGAATATCGCTATCCTCATCAAATTCGATATCGGATGTATTCGGCGCAAAGGTTTCAGAAAAAGGAATCGAAAGCTGTTCCGTGTACGGTGTCAAGCAACGCGCACAAACGAACTTAGCTTCTGCTTGTATTTCTCCCTTGATATAGATTAAGCCACCGAGCTCCATAGCCTCTCCTGTAACAGTAACAGGAGATAAGTCTCGAATCTCTTGATGACGCTTCTTTAAATCCTGGGAATCCAAGTTTGTTTGAAAAGGAAGTGGTTCTCCTTTTCTGTGGTGCAATTCTATTAGTTTAATATTCATGTTATCACCTCATGCACAACAAAGATGATTATAGCTTTTGCCTACATCTTTGTCAACCTATTTTCCTTGACACCTTATCGGCTGCAAATAGAATTTGCCAGAACAAATGAACTTGTCTACACTACCAGTACAGATAGGTTCTGGTAGAAAGGATGTAATTTTTACAAATGAAATCAGTGGGCCTTATAGTAGAATACAACCCTTTGCACAATGGACACAAGCTTCATTTTGCATTAGCGAAAAAAATGACAGGCGCTGATGCCTGTGTCGCCGTCATGAGCGGCAACTTTTTACAACGGGGTGAACCTGCCATCGTCTCGAAATGGGCTCGCACGGAAATGGCTCTGCGTTTAGGTGTTGATTTGGTAATTGAACTCCCTACAGTCTTTGCCACCTCGAACGCTGAGTTGTTTGCCCATGGTGCGGTCTCGCTGTTAGATCGCATCGGAGTAGTTGATACGCTATGCTTTGGTTCGGAGTGCGGAGACATTAGCTGGATGAAACAAGCGGCACAGCTACTCGCGCATGAAGCACCTGAATTTTCTCATTTACTAAAAGCAGGGTTACGCGATGGTCTTCCGTATCCTAAGGCATACGCTGAAGCGGCTCACACGTACCTCACCGATCACGGCATTCACGGCGCAGCTCTCGATCAACCAAATAATATACTCGGTTTTAACTATCTCCTATCACTGGCTAGGTTAAACAGCAAAATTGTACCTGTCACCATCCAACGGCAAAAAGCAGGCTATCATCAAGAAACAATCACAGACGAGCAGATAGCAAGCGCTACCGCTTTGCGAAAAATATTGACAGAGCAACAACAAAAGATAGCAGCAGTCGCCGGATACGTACCGAGAGCTACTGTAGAAGTGTTGCAACGTGAATGGCTTTCTGGGCTTTATCCTATGACGTGGGAAAATTTCGCTCATCCTCTATTCCATCGTCTGTTACAGCTCACTGCACAAGAGCTTGCTACGTATCATGAAATAGAAGAAGGAATGGAATATCGGCTCCTTGAATCGGTACGGCGATCAAAAACCGTTGCACAGATGATCAGCTCTGCTAAAAGTAAACGATATACGCAAAATCGCATTCAACGTATGTTGCTTAACGTGCTACTCGATGTGAAAAAAGACCAGATATCTGCTTTCAACCTCCGCCATGGCGCCTCATACGCCCGTGTACTTGGGTTCAGCCAGAAGGGAAGAGCATTACTTCAGCAGGCTAAACAAAAAAGTGCAATCCCCCTCTACACGAATGTAAGGGATGGATTGCACCCTATGCTTGATGTTGATATTCGCTCAAATGCTTTGTACCGTTTGGCTCATTCGACTCAAATCGAGCAGCCCTTTTTGGAAGAATATCGCCGGATTCCTTTACAAATCACACCTGAGTAAGAGAAGTCGTTTCTTTTACTCTGTTCCCTTTGGCTTTAGGTGCTGAAGGTATTGTAGTGCATCATCTACCGTTTTTACTGGAACAATCCGCATAGAGGTATGAATACGTTTCGCAGTTTCCACAGCTACTTCATAGTTTGACTTATCGCCGCTTGTATCGTTTGGCGCAAAGAAAATTTCTGCTCCTGCGGCATCAGCGGCGATAACCTTGTGATTGATGCCACCGATCCTTCCTACAGTACCATCGGAATTCATTTCACCCGTTCCAGCAATACGATAGCCACGCGTGATATCGATTTCTGGACGCAATTGATTATAGATTTCCAAGGTAAACATTAAGCCTGCGGACGGTCCACCAATATTATTAGCGGCAATCGTAATTTTCTTATCAAATAGGATGCGCTTTTGATCCTGCGGTGTAATACCAAACCCAGCTCGATGGGACGTTGCTCCATTATTTTCGGGTAATTGCGCCAGAATCAATTCCACCTGTTCTTGTTTTCCATCCCGTTTAAATTGTAGTTGGATAGCATCACCAGCCTTCTTACCTTCCAATAAGAGGAATAGATCATTCTTATTTTTAACCGGCTTGCTGTTCAGCGAGGTAATGACATCTCCCACCTTCAACACGTTTTTAGCTGGAAAGCCATCCATTACCGACAAGACTAAGACTCCTTGATCCTCCATTTTGACTGGATAGCCAGCTTTTTTCAGGGCGACCGCTTCTGCAACCTGCTGCGATCGCTGCATCACCAACAGCTCCCGTTTTGCATACTCCTCATCGCTTTCACCCTGCGCTGTAATAAATTTATCGGAAATGAGATCAGCATCCTTAGAAAATTGTACGTATAAATACGTTAAAGGTGTTGCTCGGGACATGCGTACAGTGGACAGCATAAATGTACCCTTCTCATCCTTTACGCCGCCTTCTACGGTAATCATAGGCGAAAGCTCTTTAGCCGTCCCAGCACGCTGTACGTAATAAGGCATAGGTATATAGGTACTAATGACCATTAGAATCATAATGATCATAGCTACCAGGACGGCTACATTCCGTTTATTAGTTCGTCTTAATCCCTCGTTCGATTGATTTTCGTTTTGCATCTGTTTCCTCCCAATTCTTTATCATCTCTTTAATTTGATCAATATGCTTTCGAGCCGCTATCTCTCCTAATTCGACAATTGATTCTATTTGTGTAAAAGACAAGCTACCGATGTGACCTACCTCTGGACGGATCACTAAATCTGCTGATAGCATCCTATGGCGCAAAATTTCACGTTCCATTACATCTATCGTTTGAGCAATCACATCAAAGATGCTTGACACTTTCATTCTGGTGTCAAAATTCGCTACATCAATGGCCAGGACTAGATCAGCCCCCATTTCTTTCGCAACGGTTATCGGCACTCGATCAATTACACCTCCATCCACCAGCATTCTGCCATTTACCTGCTCTGGCACAAAAATTCCTGGCATAGCAATACTGGAACGCACAGCGATATCTACAGGTCCCTCTGTAAAAACAACTCGTTCTCCCGTCTCTATATCAGTTGCTACAATTGCTAAGGGAATTTGTAGTTCTTCAATATTTTTGCCATGTGTTAATAAGCGGATGATTTCTTTTATCTTTTGACCGGCTACCAATCCCATATGAGGGACCACTAAATCTAACCAGTGCTTGCGCTTTAAATTTATTGCCAATTTCTCCATCATGTCTGGTCGAATTCCATTTGCATAAAAGGCCCCTACCAAGCTCCCCATACTGCTTCCTGCTATAAAATCAACAGCAATATCATGCTCTTCAAGTACCTTTAGAATACCGATATGAGCCAATCCACGGGCACCACCCGCTCCAAGTGCTAAACCAATGGTTGGTCGTTTCTTGTCTGTCATAAAAAACGCCTCCTCCCCTCAATCATATGAAAACAGCCCACTTCTCCATTCATTTTTTAGCTAGTAGAGAGTATGAATAGTTTGTACCTCTCCAACGTAGACATGTACTAACGCTTACATCCGGGAGGGTTATATGTCGCATCGTTCTCCTTATCTCACAATTAGTTTAGCGATTTTGTCGCTCCTTTTGGTTTTTGTACTTATTATTAATCCGGAGCCATCCTTTCAAGCTGCCGTTCGCGGCTTAAACATTTGGTGGGAAGTCGTCTTTCCTGCTCTTCTCCCCTTTATATTTGTATCGGAGGTTCTGATGGGAGTTGGTGTTGTTCATTTTATCGGGGTATTACTTGAGCCACTGATGCGTCCTCTCTTCAATGTCCCGGGTACAGGAGGGTTCGTGCTGACAATGGGGTTCTCTTCCGGCTATCCAGTCGCAGCCAATCTAACCACGCGTTTACGAGAGAAAGGCCACATTACAAAAGTTGAAGGGGAAAGGCTCGTTACCTTTGCTACTACGGGAGATCCACTTTTTGTTATCGGTGCAGTAGCCGTTGGTTTTTTTAACAGTGAACAGCTCGGATATGTAATCGCCTTTACCCATTATGGTGCTGCAATCCTACTTGGCATGCTTTATCGTATGTACTCCCCTGTTTCTCCCATAACAGCGATTTATGAAAAATCACAGCATCCCTTACTTTACCGGGCCTTACAAGCTATGCATCGTGCCAGACTCAGTGATAATCGCCCTTTTGGCAAGCTAATGGGAGATGCCGTGCAATCCGCACTACAAACCCTAATGGTGGTCGGGGGCTTTATTATCATGTTTTCGGTCTTGCTTCAAATGATGCAAACCGTTGGCATTACCAGCTTCTTAAACCGGGTTCTCTTTTTATTGCTGGGCCCGTTTGGATTTACAGACGCGATGGGTAAGGCTGGCTTAGCTGGGTTATTTGAAGTAACAATGGGTGCTCAAAATACTAGTGAAATTCAGAATATCTCGATGATGGTCAAAGCAGCTATTACCGCTGCCATCATATCCTGGGGTGGTCTAAGCGTCCATGCGCAAATTGCAAGCATTTTAAGCAAAACGGATATTAGCGTGAAGCCTTATCTCATCGGGCGGGCTATCCATGCTATTTTTGCAGCGGTGCTAACAATCGTATTCTGGAAACCACTTACGATCATCACGCAAAATGTAAATACAAGCATCCCAGCATTTTTACCTAGCGAGCACTTACTTCAGGCTAAATCGTGGTGGCTTATTTTTTCTCAAATGAGCACCATTGCAGCTTGTATCGCAATTGTCTTATTTTTAATTTGTTTTTTATTACACAAGCTTTGGAAGCAATAATGGCCTAATATGTATACAAATAAAGGAAGGGTAAGAAACCCGCGTTCCTTACCCATTTATTGAAGCCTTTCCCTACAGGCCGGCTAGCAACCATTCCTAGCTGTTTCCCTGTAATTCCTGAAACTTTAACCGCATCGATTGCTCTACAATCGGGGGTACCAAATCAGTTACATTGGCATCATACTTGGCAAGCTCCTTTACGATGCTTGAGCTTAAGAAAGAATATTGATTATTTGTCATGACAAACAGTGTTTCAATCTCCTCATCCAGCTTGCGATTAATAGAGGCCATCTGCATTTCATATTCAAAATCAGATACTGCCCGTAAGCCCTTTAACAAGACCCGAGCCTCTTTTCTTTGCATATAATCAACCAACAAGCCATTAAAGGTATCTACCTCTACATTAGAATACTCGGCTGTTACTTCACGTAATAATGCCATGCGCTCTTCTAATGTAAATAACGGCTTTTTATTTGAATTAACCAGTACAGCCACAATAACCTTGTCAAAAATTTTAGCTCCACGCTTAATGATATCTAGATGCCCATACGTGACCGGATCAAAACTGCCTGGGCAAACTGCTATTCTCATGCTAGGAATCTCCTTCCACTATATAGCGATAAATAGTAACCCTCGTATCTCCATAAGTAGAGCAACGATAGTGCTCACACATTCCAATCTGTTCAGGTAAAGTTAGCTTAGCATCATGCTCGGTGACAATCCAAGCATCAGCGGCTACCATATGTAATTGTTGGAGTTGTTCAATCTCTTGCTCAAGCTTTTGCTTTGCATAAGGAGGATCAAGAAATACTAAATCAAATTGCACCCCACGAGTAGAAAGCACCTTAAGGGCACGTGCTGAATCGATTTTATAAACCTCTGCCTGCTCATCCAATCGCAAGGTTTTAAGATTTTGTTTGACCGTGTTAAAAGCTTTGTTGTCTCTGTCTACAAAAATGGCCTTTGCAGCACCCCGACTAAGAGCTTCAATCCCTAAGCCTCCTGTCCCTGCATATAGATCCAACGCCCATTCCCCATCAAAATATGGTCCGATCATGTTAAAGATGGATTCCTTTACTTTGTCTGTTGTGGGCCTTGTGCTTGTACCAGGCACGGCAGCTAGCGAACGACCTCTATGTTCTCCTGAAATCACTCTCATTTTCTCTTCACCTAACTTGTATACATATCCGTTGTCACACTTTTTCGTGAGACAGTAGTTTTCATACTACCATATAGGAAGGAAAAACGTAAAATTTTCAATCCAAACGATAAAAAATATAAATCAGGATGTATAACTTACCAGTTTGCTGGTAAAAATGTGTTACAAGCGATGCTATGGTGTCGCTGACAACCGCGGAGAAGACTTACGTTTCCCCATAAGCTCTTCCTCCGGTTTCTCCTCTCCCATAATTGAAGTCAGTTCAGTTGACACCTCATGTAGATAGGAGCATGAAGGTGACAGGTTTCCCTCGTGGAAACAGCTTGAATGACTGCCTCACTCTTTTTAAGAAGAAGTGAGGTATTTTTTTGTCCAAAACAGAGATATTAGTAAACGTCCCCATTCATAAAGAATAGAAGGAGAGAACTAGCATGGCTGCTAAAAATCCATCAGAACGTAAGATTAAAGCCTCTAAAGCTCAATCGCAGGCGGATCGCACTGGTGTTGGAATCGAGCGTGCCCGCGATATGCAATCGGAAGCGGATCTTCTTGATGCCAAGAAGCATAACCAATAAACATTGTTGACGTCCCAAAAGTTACATGCCAATACATTATGCCTCCTTGTGGATACTACTTCTATAAGGAGGCGTTTTTTTGCACACCGTTTGGAAAGGTTCCATTAGTTTTGGTTTAGTGAATATCCCTGTTCGTATGTTTACAGCAACAGAAGACCGCGATATTCGTTTTCGTCAATTGCATAAGGAGTGCCACACGCCCATTCGGTACTCCAAGGTTTGCCCAACCTGTGACCGTGAAGTAGCTTCCGATGAAATCATAAAAGGATACGAATATGAAAAAGGTAATTTTGTTATGATTCAAGACGAGGATTTGGACAAAATCGCCCCCGAAACAAAACGGGCTATTGAAATTGTCGATTTCGTACAACTGTCAGAAATTGACCCCATTTACTTCGATAAAAGCTACTACCTCTCTCCACAGGAAACAGGGGAAAAGGCTTATTCCCTCTTACGGGTCGCTTTGCAGCAGACCGGTAAAATCGCAATTGCTAGAATCACCTTGCGTAATAAAGTACGCCTGGCCGCATTACGTATATATCAAAATGGTATGGTGTTAGAAACGATCTTCTATCCAGATGAGGTACGCTCCTTAGCTCAAGTACCAGCTCTCCCTCAAGCAGATGCGCCACTAGTCGAGAGTGAGCTAGCTATGGCCATTCAATTAGTTGAAAGCATGTCTCGTCCCTTCCACCCTGAACAATACCAAGATACGTATCGACAGCATCTACAAGAGCTCATTACGAAAAAACTGGAAGGGAAAGAGGTGGCAACAGCGCCTTCCGCACCACGCGCTAATGTCATTGATCTCATGCAGGCATTAAAGGAAAGCTTGGCTCAAGCTGAAGCCCCTCAAGAGCTGGCAACAAAAGAAACAAATGAGAATCGTGACATCGTGGAACGATATCCTGAGCCGCGGCCTATTGCTCAGAATCCCAAAAAGAAAAGCAAAGCATCTACAACTGCTGCTACAACGAAGCTAACCCCTGATACAAGCACTACCAGTGTAACAAAAGCCTTGCGACGAAAGAAAACACAGACACCGAATGCGAAATCATAACGAAAAAGCTGAGGGCCCAGCTTGTTGCTCTCAGCTTTTTCATTTTTACTTTCTAGGATAGCTGGTATGTCTATAATACATCCTTAATTGGAGCTTCTAAATCCATTGGCTCAACAGGCGACTCAAAACGCCCCACTACCTTCCCTTCTCGATCCACTAAAAATTTTGTGAAATTCCATTTTATAGAGTCATCCATCAAAGTCTCAGGAAATTTTTCTTGTAAAAACATATGTAAAAGTCGACCAGATGCCTGTGACTCATCAAAGCCAGCAAATGGGATTTGCTGACATAGATAACGAAAGAGCGGATTCGCATTCGTTCCCTTTACATCCGTTTTCGCAAATACCGGAAAATTCACCCCATAATTCAACTCGCAAAACTGAGCAATTTCCTTGTTATTTCCTGGTTCTTGTTGCTCAAATTGATTGCAAGGAAATCCTAAAATTTCTAAACCATCATCTCGGTAACGATCGTACAGCTTCTGTAAATCTGTATATTGCGGTGTAAAGCCACATTTGCTAGCTGTATTAACAATAAGTAAGACCTTCCCTTTATAACGTTCTAATGACACCGTTTCCTCATGCATTGTTTGTACGGAAAAATCAAAAATGCTCAAACAAATCACCATCCTCTCCTCTACATTATAATCATTCTAAATAAATTACGGCAATTATTTTTGCACTTACATACACTTTTGATCCATTTACAACGTAACATTGTTATGTTACGATCATTTGCACAAAGTAAACTTCTATCCTTATAAAAGGAGGTCACCCAAATTAACCAGGAATTGCTTTCAAAAAAACAATTGCTAGAGCAAACCGGAATCTCCTACGGCCAGCTTTACCGCTGGAAACGTAAAAATTTAATTCCCGAGGACTGGTTTATTCGCAAGTCAACCTTTACAGGGCAGGAGACTTTTTTCCCTAAGCAGGAGATCCTGCATCGAGTGAACAAAATTCTAAGTCTGAAGGATGATCTGTCACTAGATGAGTTGGCAAATATGTTCTCTCCTATTCCTTTAGATCATGCAATGAATAGACAAACGATCCTTTCTCGAAACATTGTTACACAAACTTCACTTGAGCTATATGAGGAATGCTTTGCCAAGCAGCAGGAATACTCTTTTGAAATCGTCTTGTCCTTGTATGCTGTTGATCAATTACTGCTCAGCGGTGAGTGTAGTCGAGAAGAAGCCAAAACCGTTCTGCGCACCTATGCAACTAACTATGCTTCCTTACAGGGGAAAACGGCTGAACTTATTCTTGTTAGAAAAATGGGCGTATCCATCTGTTTAATCACATCATCTTCTGAAGAACTATTTTGGGAAGAGCATGCTCGAATTGTTACCCGTCTTTCTCTTCCTGTTTTACTTGAAAATTTGAAGCAGAAATGGGACATACTCAAGGAGGAATTGTAAATGTCAAGAAAAGAACCCGATGATCTCGTAATCAATGGTTCCATGAAAATACCTGGAGGAACTTTTCATTCTGTCAAAATAGCTGGTAGTGCAAAAATCACGTCTGATCTTGTATGTAAGGAATTTTCTTGCGCGGGGCATGCTACTGTGGATGGAGATGTTGAGTCTGAAACCTTTGTCGTTCGAGGCAACTCCTCGGTTCATGGAAGCGTAGAAAGTCAAATCTTGAAAATTAGTGGGAATACAAAAGTCAATGGTCAGGTTAAAGGTCAGGAAATTAACATTGATGGCAGTATTTTGGTTGATGGCTCCTGCCATGCAGAAGAGATGAGAGTACGTGGCTATACTAAAATTGCTGGCGATTGTGAAGCAGAGTCCTTTCAGACGTATGGCTGCTTTCAAATAGAAGGATTACTAAATGCGGGACGAATTTATATTCAGCCAAGCGGTGAATGCAGAGCAAAAGAAATAGGCGGGGAGCATATAGAAGTAAAACGACGCGGCTCCTTTCTGCCTTCCCTTCTTCGCCCGTTTTTTTCCAACAGTCTAACTACACATATTATCGAAGGCGACGATATTTATTTAGAAGACACCAAAGCCACCATTGTCCGTGGCAATCATATCACCTTAGGTCCAGGATGCGACATCCAGCTCGTAGAATACAAAACGAGCCTTATTTGCGATGATAAAGCAAATGTGAGGGAAAAAGTTCAGCAGCAATAAAATCGGTTAAGAAAGCGATCTGTACATCCAATCATTCCATTGTTACGAGGTGGCATATGAACCCAATCATCCCATTTGAACCAACCATTTGTGAAAGTATTCCTCAAGGCTCTGAATGGATAGCTCAGATTAAATGGGACGGTGTTCGCATCTTAACCTATTTTGACGGTCAACAGGTTCAGCTATTTAACAGAAGAGGCAACGAAAGAACCTGGCACTACCCTGAAATCACAAATATAGCTACGTATAGTTCAGCCACTTCCCTTATTTTGGACGGTGAAGTAATTTCCCTTGGTTCTACAGGAAAACCATCCTTTCATGAAGTAATGCGTAGAGATGGAATTCGCCGTCTTGAAAAGGTATCTCATATAAAATCCCAGGTTCCCATTACTTATATGATCTTTGATATCCTATTTGTTAATGGGGACTGGGTCAATCATCTTCCCCTACGCGATCGAATGGAACTGCTACAGCAGTGGATCAAGCCTTCTGAGCATATTCAGCTGGTAACCAGTCATCCCGACGGACATGCACTATATAAGGTTGTACAAGAACATCAATTAGAGGGCATTGTTCTAAAAGATCTAACAAGTAGCTACCTTATCAATGGAAAGGATAAGCGTTGGCAAAAGAAAAAATACTACCGTGATCTGATTGCTGTTATAGGCGGTGTTACGTTTCGCGATCAGGTGGTTAACTCGCTTCTATTAGGACTCTACACACCCGATGGTCATTTACACTATATTGGTCATGCTGGTACAGGAAAACTGACAAATGCAGATTGGTTAGCATTAACACAGGTTATCAAGCCTCTCCTTCAAAAGGAGATGCCCTTCATAAATCGACCAGATCGGTATAAGGATGCCAGTTGGCTTTCACCTGAACTAACGGTAAAAGTGCATTTTGCTGAGTGGACAAGCGGTTTAACATTGCGACAACCAAGTATTCAAGCCTTTGTCGATGTACCAGCTCAGTCATGTCGATTTGATGTGTAATATTTGCTGAAATGATCTGGACAAAAAAGAAGCGGATGCTGTGAAGCAAATACAGAAATATCGGGAAGAATAAGGCACATCCGAATAGCAGGAGGTGTTTATTCCATGGCGATTGCTACGAAAGAGTATCGTTTAGAGATCGAAGGAAAAGAACTAGTTATCACCAATCCCGATAAGCCTCTTTGGCCTAAAGCCAGCGTAACCAAACTCATCTATTTACAATATCTCATACAAATGGCTCCTTATATACTCCCTTATACAACTGATCGATTTTTAACTGTGATTCGCTATCCGCATGGAGTCGAGGATAAATCGTTTTACCAAAAAAATCTTCCAGATTATGCGCCAGAGTGGATTCCACGTGCTGTAGATGGCTCTATCACCTATGCATTGTTAAATGATACTGCCACACTGATCTGGATGGCCAATCAGGCTGTATTAGAATGGCACATTGCTTTTCATACCTATCAAGAGGAATGGCCTACTGAGTTGGTTTTTGATCTTGATCCATCCACTCCCGATTTTAGAGATGCAATAGAAGCTAGTTTGTATCTAAAAGAGATTCTGGATGAGCTACAGCTCAACAGCTATCCCAAAACATCGGGGGCCAGTGGTATCCAAGTTTATATTCCTATTCAGCCAGGCTATGCTTTCGAACAAACTCGAAAGGTAGGAGAATTTATTTGTAACTATCTGACGCAAAAATATCCGAAAACATTAACCATCGAACGTTTGACGAAGAATCGAGGAACGAAGTTATATCTCGATTACTTACAGCATTGGCGCGGCAAAACATTACCCGCTCCCTACACAACCAGAGCCAAGGAACTAGCAACAGTCTCCGCCCCTCTAAGCTGGTCGGAAATAGAGAGTGTACATCCTAGTGATTTTACTATCCACACAATGCCTGAACGGGTCAAACAAAAAGGAGACTTATTTCTTCCTTTACAACAGCAAGAAAATCGATCTACTCTAGACCATATTTTAGATATATTAAGCTAAGACATAGACGGATTTTTTGTTCCAATCCTTATCTTGATAGAAAAACAGCTTTCGTGAGAATGGAGGAGGAAATACGTGTGTATTCTATGTTATACTTTCCCCATGAGTAAACATGAGGAGGAGATTCACTTTGTATGATCCGATTGCCTTTTCCATCGGAAGCTTAGATGTCCATTGGTATGGACTTATTATGGGGACTGCTTTTTTAGTAGGAACATATCTCGCGCGTTATAATGCCAAGCGCTCTGGTATAGATCCCGATCACATTTTAAACATGGTGGTCTGGATTATTCCTGCCGCTATTGTTTGTGCTCGTCTTTATTACGTAGCCTTTGAGTGGAGCACGTATAAAGAGAACTTGCTCGATATCTTTAAAGTCTGGAATGGTGGTCTGGCAATCCACGGAGGACTCATTGGCGGATTTATCGCTGGTGCTTTGTATATAAAAAAATACAACCTGCCTTTCCTTACATTAGCAGATGCTATGATGCCTAGTGTTATCTTGGGTCAAGCCATCGGTCGTTGGGGTAATTTTATGAATCAAGAAGCACATGGGGATGTAGCTTCTGCCGCATTCATGTCTCACTTCCCTGCCTTTATCCGTGAACAAATGTTCATCCAAGGTCAATACTACCATCCTACTTTCTTGTATGAATCCTTGTGGAATATACTTGTCCTTGCTCTCTTATTATTGATGCTGTACCAGTTCAAAAAATTTGATGGACAAATTTTAGGCAGTTACCTGATTTTATATTCATTTGGCCGTTTCTTTATTGAAGGAATGCGTACAGACTCCTTGTATCTCGGACCTTTACGCATCGCCCAAGTAGCGAGCCTTGTTTTGATGGTAGCAGGCTTCATCGTCCTAGTTTACTGCTATCGCAGACAAAAAAAGATCGGTTCCAAGCAAAAAGATAGTATGTAGCAAGACCCATAGATAAAGCACTCTGCCCCAGTAAAAGGGGCCGGGTGCTTTTGTTATTTTCAGAAGAGCTGTTGCTCGTTTAAAAAAAATAGAAACAGGTCATACTGGATTTACAGTCATAATCGACTGGCATTTCTGATAAGGAAGGGCTGAAAAAATGACTAGTGAACTGTTAGAAGAATATTTAGATCACATTGTAATTGTGCATTATCAGCTAGCCAACGCTTCGAATACACTCCCCGCTCATCATACAGAAGAAGGGTTGTTTTATGATTTTGACAGTGCTGGAATCTTGCTATGTCAAAAAAATCTGTGTTATATTCCATTTCATTCCATCCAAAAAATAGAAATAAAAGCTAGGCCCACTCTCTGGCAACGCTTAACAGGAGTGTCCTAGCTTTTAGCTTATAATCTTACTATTGTTACATTTTATAAAAACACATCAAGAACACGATAGCTGACAGCAGCTAAGAGAGCTACTGTTGGAAGCGTAATCACCCATGTGAAAACGATACGTCCTGCAACCCCCCACTTAACCGCAGAGAATTTCTGTGAGGCACCTACCCCCATAATAGCGGAGGAAATAACATGAGTGGTACTAACCGGCAATTTCAGAATCGTAAATAGAGTAATGATAAACGCAGAGGATATATCAGCTGAAAAGCCTGAAATCGGCTTGATCTTCATAATCTTGCCACCTAGCGTTTTGATAATTCTCCATCCCCCAACAGAGGTTCCGAATGCCATGGCAAGAGCGGCTGACACCTTCACCCATAACGGGATATCTGTTGTTGTAGCGAAACCACCTGAAACCATTGCAAAAGTAATGATTCCCATCGTCTTCTGTGCATCATTTGCACCATGGCTAAATGCTTGCCAGGAAGCAGACAGCCCCTGTAAATAGCGGCAGCCTCTGTTTGTCTTGTGATAAGGCATGTTAGCGACGATTTTGGAAACAAGTTTAATAACAATAAAACCAACTACAAAGGCAATGAGCGGAGAAAAAATCAAACCTTGAATGATTTTGATAAAGCCACCATAATTAACCGCACTAAAGCCTTCAGCTCCTACCACCGCACCTGCAATTCCACCGATTAATGCATGGGAGGAAGAGCTAGGAATACCGAACCACCAAGTAATCAGGTTCCAAAGAATTGCAGCCACCAAAGCAGCAAGAACTACCACTAAACCATTTTCTAGCTGAAATGGATTAGCAATATCGCTACCAATCGTTTTGGCAACACCTGTATAAGTAAGCGCACCGACCAAGTTAAAGATCGCAGCCATGAGAATGGCCGTACGTGGGCTTAGCGCACGAGTTGACACCGAGGTTGCAATTGCATTGGCTGTATCATGAAATCCATTGATAAAGTCAAAGCCCAAAGCCATAATCACCACAAGAATGAGGATGATTAGTTCTGGCGACAGATTAAGCATTCTTCAGCACAATCCCTTCAACCAGATTAGAGACGTCCTCAGCAAAATCAGCACAGTCTTCCAGTTTTTCATATATCTCTTTCAGCTTAATCGCTTCAATTGGGTCTTGCCCTGGTGTATTTAACAGCTCAGAAACCATTTTGCGATAGTTCGCATCTGATTCATGCTCAAGTGCTTTAATATCCTTTGCGATACCCTCTACTACGTTATGATCCAGCTTACGTAGAGTGCGAATCAATTCAATTAGTTTAGAGGTTAGCTGGTGTAGGATATTCGCTTGAGCTAGAACACGCTTGTCTACTTGTTTTACCTGGTAGAGATACATGCATTCTGCAGTACCATCAATCAAGTCAATAACGGAATCCAGTGTATGAGCCAACGCGTGAATATCCTCACGTTCCAACGGTGTGATAAATGTTGAGTTCAACTGGTTCATTATTTGACGAACAACAGCATCGCCTTCTTTTTCAACTGCTTTAATTTCAGCTACTTTCTCCTGTAAATTTTGGTAGTTACTAACCATTTCAAAAAAGAGATGGGAACCTTTATGTACAGTCGCAGCTTGCTGTTCAAAAAGATCGAAGAATGTTGTATTGATAGATTTGATCATGGAAGAAATCTCACTCCTTCAGAATTATCACCTCTACGATTATATAAAACATGGTTTTCTACGTAAATTGATTTATAGTCAAAATTCGACAAAACTATGTTAAGTTTTTGTAAAGATATTAATAAGATTTGATAAACCGCTAGATGACAGGGTTTTTCGCGCTTTTATTTTTTATTTATTTGCAAAAAAATCCTTTATTTCCTCCATGATAATTAAACAAAAACATACTTATTTTGTATTTATTGATAATTTATACATTAATTTACTGGTAATATTTAGATATTTTTTGATGCTTGATCGCAAATTGTTAACAAAATGTTTGCTTGCCAAATTCATAGGTCATTTGTATCAGATGCTCTCCCGTTTTTTTCGTCATCAAAAAAACCAGGGAGTATCCTGGCTTCATCTTAGCTCTTTTCTATTGTGTACGTTGTTACATACATTCATGTATATGTGTTTAATGAAGTGGAATGTGGTTGGTGTCACGATGCCAAAATTTTATCTCCCCGCCCACTGGACCACTATATAAGCAATCACGTTGTTTTTTAGCTTGGTACATAATTTGGTCTGCATAGGCAGTAAGCTCCGTAGCTGTAGCAGCATGATCGGGATAGGAAGCTACCCCTATACTAACTGTCACTTCGCCTACTTCCTGTCTAATTTTGTTCTGTAAACGCAGTCCTACATCCACTCCTTCCTCTAGGCAGGTATGCGGAAGTAGCACCACAAATTCCTCGCCTCCCCACCGTCCAACTAGATCATTTCCCCTGACATTTTCACGTAAAAATCCCGCAAAGCGCTTCAAAAGCCTATCACCTTCCAAGTGACCATGCTCATCGTTGTATTTTTTAAAATGATCCAGATCAATAACCAGTAATGTGACTGAATATTCGTGGATTTTTGCTTTTTGAATTTCCCTGTCCATCATTTTAAAAAACTGTCGATTAACCAGAACTTCTGTTAGTGAATCATGATGAGCCTGTTTTTTATAGTCCTCAAGCTTTTTTCCATAATAAAAGCCGCATGCACCTTGGAGAACTGCTAAAAAAAATGGAACATAGACAGATTGAAAAGAGACCTGAGAAACGGCGCCAAGCCACCACCATAAGCAACCGAGCAGAAATCCGATACCTGCTCCTCTATATCGATATCTCAATTTGATACCTCCCTCAAGCCGGACGCTGTTTCATAAAAATCAGAAGTAAATCTTAAGAACCATATTCTCTAGTTCATTTTACCCACTGATTCTGCTCATTTCAAGCTGTAACATTTCCAAATTGCACCCAGAAAAAGGATGTATCTATGTTTTTTTCCAAATTATAGGCAAGAGATGATTTAGGTCCAATTACTCATCCTTTGATGCAATGTACTGGTATGTAGTTCTAGCATAATCTTATCGGGATCATGAAAATATACGCTTTTGCCCCCTCCACGAAAAATAGGGCCTTTTACTAGCATGATTTCCCTCTTACGTAGCAGATCCACTGCTATGTCAAAATCCTCCTCGTTTATATAGAAGGCACAATGATGAAGGTGCTGTTGCTCAAGTTTAATCGGAAATATTTCCGGCCTCTCCAATAGGCATATCCAAGCACTTCCCCATTCCAAGTATGCATCTGTTCTCCCCTTGATGAACCATTTTCATTTGCAATTTCTCACAATAGAAACGTAAAGATTGTTCCAGATTTGAGACCTGTAGAGTGATATGACTAAAACCTATAACTCCTATATTTCCTGATGAATTTGCCTGTTCATTCATGTTTTTACTCGCTCCTAATCATCATTTCTTTTCCAATGATACCCCTATCCAAATGGAAAATCCCTAGCACGAATCTAATAAACCCCCCTTCTACACCTATAATTTTTGCCACAAACATTTTCCTTACCAAAAGAAATATGCTGTTAAAACATACTATCCTCCCACTTTTTCTTTTCTGTTTCCTTAGACATTACACGAAAGCATCGTGTGTCTTGCTTTGACGAAGCTTTCTATCTGTGGTTATATAAAAGGAAAACGCTTTTTGAATGGAAAGGACCCTGTTTATGAACCCTAGCTCGTACTTAGCTGATGTATGTAATAGTTTAGGTCATAATCTTCATCGAATTGGTCAGCTTACCCGTGAGGAAACGAATAAGGTATTAAAGCCTTACGATCTCACCCCTGAACAGTGGCAAATGCTTGCTGTCTTATATAAAACAAATGGTGTTACCCCAACAGAACTAGGGGAGATTACCTTACGTGACAAAACGACTATCTCTCGAATTTTGCCTGGATTATTTAAAAAGGGATTTATTTATAAGGAAGCACATCCTCAAGATTCCCGTAGTTATGTGGTTAAGCTAGTAGATCAGTATCAAAGTATGGTAGAAGAATCATTAATGAAAATCCGAGAGCATTATCAAACTAGTTTTTTTGCCCCTCTATCAAAAGATGAGCAACAGCAATTATTACAGTTGTTAGTTAAATTACGTAAAGGTGTAGGCGACTTGTAAGCATTCGGTTTCATGCCGCTTATTGTCGATTATAGGCATTATTTCCACGGAAATGATGCCTGTATTTTTTATGAAGCTTTTTATGACAGAAAAAAGAGTAAGATCGCTTGATCGTAAGCCTCTTACTCTTTTTATACACATATAGGTTTGTCATTACTCGGCATACAACAGCCTCTTTACACGCAATTCCAATTCAAGCATTGAAAACGGTTTTGACATATAATCGTCTGCTCCTAACGACAATCCTTGAATGATATCTTTTTGATTATTTCTTGCTAAAAGCATAATGATTCTCATCTTACGTAATGCTTGATCTTGTCGAACTATCTGCAATAAGGAAAATCCATCCAGTTTGGGCGTAATTCCACCTAAAATACAAAGCTGTGGTCGCCTTTTCCTCATAGCTTCCAGCGCCTCTTTCCCATCTGTGGCTTCTACGATATCCACTTCTAAATGTGCAAGCTTTGTTCTTAGGATTGAGCGAATCATTGGATCATCATCAGCTATAAGTAAGCATTTTTTCTTTTTTGCTTCCGGCTCATTTCGAGGCTTGTCCCGTTCCAGCTTAGCTCTAACAATTTGGTTACGCCCTTGGCGCTTCGCCTTGTACATAGCCCGATCAGCTAGCTCCAGCCATTTGTGCTGCGGCATTATATGGTCCCAATCAGCAACTCCTGCCGAGAACGTAATATGAAAATCTCGCCCATCTATTTGTAATACAGGAGATTGCTGTAGCTGATCTCGGATTCTCTCTAAAACCATTGTAGCCTGCTCAGCAGACGTTCCAGGGAAGGCAATTACAAATTCCTCTCCTCCATAACGCGCTAATATATCTGTTTCACGTAAGCTTTGCTGTATTTTATGTCCCACCCCTTGCAATACTAAATCACCAATATGATGTCCATAACTATCATTAATTTTTTTAAAATAATCGATATCAAGAAAAGCTATCGAAATGGGCTCCTGTTTTCTGCGGGTTTGAGCCAGTTCTACCTGCATCTGGTGATCAAAAGAACGTCGATTGTTCACTCCTGTTAATGGGTCACGAAAAGCCATATGCTCATAGTACTGAGTTCTCGTAAGCAGACGGTAGATACAGGCCTCCAATTCCTCAAAATGGAAGGGTTTGGTTACATAATGATCCGCTCCCATCCGATAACATCTAATCTTATCCTTCCTATCCTTCTTTCCAGATAATACGACAAGTGGAATCCACTTTAAGACGAGATCATTTCTTACATATTCAAAAATCTCATACCCAGACTGAGTTTGCATCGTTAGGTCGAGCATGATTAAATCAAAGGTTCGTTCCCATAATAAACGCTTCGCCTCTTCCGCACTATTAGCCTCTTCCACAAGATATCCCTCTTGAGAAAGGCGTTTGAGTAAATAGGCTCGCGAAACCTCATCGTCATCAATTAAAAGCAATCGATATGCTTTTTTATTTACTAGCCGATCCTCCTGCATTTGTTTCTCTTCCTGTACCGTTTCCATGTGACTCAAGCTCAGTTCCATTTTTAATTGACTAATTAGCATATGAACTTTCTGAAGCTGTTGAGGAGCCCGTCTTTTTTCATAATCCGTTTGTGTCCATTCCAATTCCTTTAGTAATAAATCAGCTACGTTGCCAATTGCCGCTAAACCATAGATAGAGACATTCTCTTTCCAAGTCTGAGCAATGTGGTAAATGGCTTGAGCTGACTGCCGATTTTGTTCATAAACATATTGCTCCAGATACTGCTCCATACGATTTAGTTGATTTGTTAATCCTCGTAAAAATAACTTACGTGCCTCATATAACTGTTTTTGATTTTTATTTATACTCATGGCAACATGTCACATCCACTTCCATCCGTTCCCCCATCAGTTCAAAGCAACGATCATGAATAAAAGCTGGTAACCGATTGTAGGAAGTAGAGAGCGGTACCATACTAAAAGTGCTGCTTGCTTCTAATAGGGATTTGTCTTCATTGGTTTTATATGTTTGGTATTGGCTATTATATATATGACGATAAAATTGTTATTTTTGTTACCTGTAATACATATCCAATCGTACATGTAATCCCTATTTGAGCAACCTAATCATTCTGTAGCAACCCCTGCCCTAGACTTGATCACGAGTTAATCATTCTCGCTACAATCCCTTGCGTAGAACTGCTACATTTTTGTACCGTAATTTATCTCCTTTTGCGAAGTGTAATATGATTATGTATATTTATTTGAAAATAAAAAGGCGGCAGGTACTTTAAAGTACCTGCATACCTATAATCTCTAGTAAGCACCAAAGCCCTCTGTATATGCACCTACATCATTAATTAAACGTCTGAATTCACTGTCGTCCACATACTCACCTGCCAACAATCTGTCATGGACAGATAGAATTCGTTTATACATTTTATAATCAGGCGTAATAAAGACGAGACGTGCCTTATCCTGACGAATTAATGTGTCTCGTATGCCCCGAATAATCCGATTATCGTGTCCATCAACATTTAATTTTAAGCTTAGCTTTGGTCGTAGTTCACTCGTTGGATCACGTTGAATCGGTTTTCGTTCATACTTTCCGTTAGGAGTTCCATCTGTGATTACACCGATCAACATGGTATCTCCATAAATAATCGCTTTTGCATCGAGTACGCCAGGCACCTTCTTAGCCCGTTCCTCCACGGCGGTTAACTGATAGCTATTTGTATTTTTTCCTTGGTACATCATTTTCACTGGTCCAGGTTCTACAAATTCATGGTTATTTCGACGATCACTTTTGTAATCCTGAATGCCAATTTGCGTATTCGTGCCACCTGGAGAACGGGTAGCACACCCCACTAGAGATAGACTCAGTACCATTGCTAAGCTCCATATCATAGCCGTATATATTTGCTTCATGCTAACACCCCCAGTAGTTATAGCATGCTTGTTTTAAAGGGGTTTTACTCGATTAGCCGTAATGGTAAAAGTTCTTAAGAAACAGAAGGTAACATAACAAATAGACCTCCCTGACTTATGCCACCAACGGAGGTCTATCTTCGTTTCCTTTTGCAAAACAATGTCATTTTACAAATAAATAGCTCATGGGGAAATTTCGTTTGCATAATACGTACTCTTGGGTCTAGCAGAAATATCTCGGGCCTGATTTTTTTAGCCCTGTTCCACTGCCGAGGACTCTCTTTTAGCGAAAAAAATAGCTGTTTAATACATATCTTGTCTACACAAGCTCAATTTCTTGACCTATCCCCGCTTGTCTCGCCTTTTTATAGATTGCCCAAGCCACTCCTACATCCATTACAGCTAGACCTACTGATTTAAATAATGTTACCTCATTCGTAGTTTCTCTCCCTGGCTTTTGACCGTCCGCAATCTCCCCTAGCTCAGCGTACACCTGTTGGCTAGAAAAAACTCCCTCCTGTATAGGAAGTAGCAAATCTCCCGACTCTGCTAAAGCCGCTTCCTTCCCCTCTACAATCACTTTATCGGCCTTTGTAAGTACATCTGTAGGAATCTCCTGCATATGAGGCTGAAATGATCCTATCGCATTGATGTGAACTCCCGCAGATATTGCGTCTGCTGAAAAAACGGGGTTTGTTGCATTGGTTGCTGTAATTACAATATCTGCTCCCACAACAGCTTGATTTGCCTCTGGTACGACGTGTATCAGCAAATCTCTCCCTTGTTGGGATTGCTGTAGCTCTATTTTAAGTTGCTCCGCCTTTTGTTGCGTGCGATTATATAGCCGGATTTCCTTAAGTGGTCGAACCGCTAGCATTGCTAAGATTAATCCCTGCGCTTGTGCCCCTGTACCAATCACTCCAAGAATGCTGGCATCCTGACGAGCCAAATGCTGAGTAGCTAAACCAGATACTGCACCCGTACGTATGATCGTCAAATAGGACGCATCTAATAACAGAAGGGGTTCTCCCGTCTGCATATCACAGAGGATCATGAGCCCTGTAATACTAGACTTCCCCTTTGTCTTATTACCTGGAAAAAAGGAAACATATTTCATGCCAAGGCTCTCCATAGCTGGAACAAGAGCTGGCATAAACAAAGCTGTACCGTTGCCTTGTTTTACAGGTACAGACAATCGAATGGGACTAACCGTCCTTTCGTTCGAAAATTCAATCAAAGAATGAGACACGGCTTCAATAGCTTCTTTCATACTAAGCAACTGTTTCACTTCCTGTTGCCTTACAATCAGCATTTTATCCTCTCCTTGATGTGATTTGTCATACATCTATTCCCTCCTGCTCTTAATTTACTTTTTGTGCAAATGCATTCTTTTCCTGCTAATTCAATACGATTTATTTCTGTTCAGTTGAAGCTGCCCCATTTATAACCCTGTAAAATTAAGTCCCTTATTAACACTTCCCCCTCCTTGTAGCTTACAACACAGTGTGAGATTAGTGCGTAGTTCTTCAGATTGTTCACATTCCGTCGTTTTTTGCTTCCTGCTCTTTTACTCGTTTTTCAGTTTATTAGCTGTAAAATTCCTCACTTCACCACAAAACCTCTTTCATCTCCTATACAAATGAAGGAATCTATACAAGCTTTAGCCTCCATTACAGGCAAATTAGTCAAGGAGACTGAAATAAAATAATAACTTAATTTTCCCTTAATTTACAAATAATGTTTTTTGCAACCTCGATACAGCTACTTGATCTGATATTTTTTGATAATTCCATAAATTTATCCCGAAAAATTTTGTCTTTTTTTCTCCATTTCTCTAACATGTTACGAAAATGTTTCTAGAATTCCAGATTACTTTTATATATAGATTCTCCTGATTTATTCTTTATTTATCTAATTTTTATATATTATCTCCGATTTTTTTACAAAAACCAATTGATTCCTACAAAAAATAATGACACAAATTGTTATTTTAAAATTAACATTATGACATAAAATGATAAATTTAGACATTTTTTGTCGATAAGTTATATATTGTGTTTTTTCGTAATTTTCGTATAATTTAGACAGTAACAAAATATTTTATAAGGAGATGTTGTTAAAAATGAAAAAATCACTAAAAGTCCTTTCTCTTTGCACCGCGTTAGCCACTCTCTTGCCTATCAATGTTTTCGCTTCGATGACTGAAAAAGTTGAGCATCAGGTACAATCCGCTGATGCTCCCGCAAAAGGTGAATTTAAAGATGACGAAATACTGGTGAAATTCAAACAATCTTTAGCACCTATTGACACAGAACAAATTCATTCTACCCTAGGTGGTGAAGAAGTAGAAGAGTTGGGTAACGGAACTTCAGAATGGCAATTAGTAAAAGTTCCAGATGGACAAGCTGAGGAATTCAAACAAAAATATTTATCGGATCCCAATGTAGAATCTGTTGAGTACAACATGCTGTATCATGTAGATTACACACCAAACGATCCTCTGATCAGCAGCCAATGGCACCACAAAAAAATCAATTCATATGAGGCATGGGATGTTATTAAAGGGTCCACAAAGAAAATAGCTATTTTAGACACAGGTGTTCAATTAGACCATCCTGATCTAAAGGATAGCCTGTTGCCTGGAACTAGCTTTGTCCCTGGTGTAACCTCTCCCAATGATGACCATGGCCATGGTACGCATTGCGCAGGTCTAGCTGCAGCTATCGGTGACAATGGTATTGGGGTAAGCGGGGTTGACGGTTCAGCTAAAATTATCCCGGTAAAAGTTCTAAATGCTCAAGGTTCAGGCTACACCTCTGACATCATCAAGGGAGTAACTTGGGCTGCTGATAATGGCGCTGACATTATCTCTATGTCACTTGGGGGCGGTGCTTTCCAACAATCCTTCCAAGATGCTATTAACTATGCTTGGGGTAAAAACAAAATCATCGTAGCTGCCGCAGGTAACAACGGATCTTCCTCTCTTACCTATCCTGCTGCCTACAACAACGTACTTGCTGTAGCTGCTACTGATTCTAACGATGGACTAGCTTATTTCTCCAACTATGGAAAATGGGTTGACATTGCTGCTCCTGGTGTATCAGTATACTCCACTTACAAAAACAGTGGCTACACCAATATGTCTGGTACGTCCATGGCTACTCCAGTTGCTGTATCTGTTCTAGCATTAACTTGGGGTAAACAACCGAATGCTACAAACCAACAAATCGTCGATCGTGTATTATCTACAGCCGATCAAACATCTGCTACAGGCACTAGCTACCAAAATGGTCGCGTAAATGCATACAAAGCAGTTAACGGATTTTAATTCCAACATAACAAGATCGGTTGATACAAATTGAGCCTTTGCCTTTGAACAACCAGTTACTTCAAAGACTTAGCTAGATGGGAGCGAATCAACAGCATGACAATGAGCAATCAAGCTGAATGTACATTCTAAAAACAGCCCTATGACTGGATGGCATTACTCCACTCCAAGACAGGGCTGTTTTCATTATTGCTAAGTTTACATACATCGTATTGCAATACAAGATACATCGTTATACAATATAAAAAATAAAAGGAGCTGAGCCTATTGGATAAGGAACTAATGAAAGGGAGCATTGACATTTTATTACTCTCCTTAATTGCTGAACGTGATATGTATGGCTATGAAATCACAAAAGAATTAAAGGAAAAAAGTGATAATTTATACCACATGAGTGAAGGCACTCTTTACCCCGCTTTAAATCGACTACATAAAAAGGGATGGGTCACCTCCTATTGGGGAGATAATGAAGCTCAAGGAAGACGCAAATACTATCAGATTACAGATGCTGGAGCAGAGGAGTTACAGCGAAAAGTATCGGATTGGAATACAATTCACTCACTGGTGAGTAAGGTTGCCAATGGCTTTGTATGAGTCGGCTAGAAGAGTATGTCTCCTCTATTTTATCTCATGGAGAATTTAGTGAGCAGGATCGAATTGAGCTAGCAGAAGAATTTCTAGACCATCTGTACCAGTTGCAACGTGACTATCTGCAAGCCGGTTATTCCAAGGAAGAGGCAGAGCGATTAGCTATTTGTGATTTTGGTGGCGAGCAGGAGATTGGTCAAGAATTACAGGAATCCCAAGCTCCCCACTATCGTCTATTATTACTGCTGGTGGGAGCAGGCACCATTTTGTTCACCATTCTCTATTACCTATACGCCTTGTTTATTTTACAGGCATTTCTCCCTCTTCCTATGGTAATTGGAATGCTGCTTGGGAGTTCGTTGCTTTGGTTCTATTGGAATCCAGAACATATTTTCCAGCGCAAGCTGTTGATCAGCACGATTCTTATTCTACTCACCTTCTCTTTTTTGTATTGGGGATATGTCGGCTTTCTTGGAACAAAATGGATTCGTAATTTCTTGTTAGCCAACACAGCTTTGTTACTCATTCTCTCTTGGATTACGCTCGTATTGACGGCTTGGGAAAAAACTTTACACCTAACCCTCTCGGAGCGTAAACGAAGAAATGTAATCCATACAGCAAATCTATCCTTATTATTAATAATGCTATATCCGCTTATCAAATGGTTTAGTGGCATTCTACTTTTCGGCTGGTTTTTTGCTATTTTTCCTGTCTGTTTTCTCCTTGGCTGGGCCTGTCTTTATTGGGTTCAATACAAGTTAATTGGGAGAATACCGGTTTTAGGATTACTGTTTGGAATGTCCTCTGCTGTTATTGTCGGCCTTCTTTGCTCTGTCTAACTTAAAAATATAGAGGTGATCAAAATGAACAAAAAAACACGCAATTGGTTACTTTTAGGAATGGCATTTTGCTTAACAATCGGTCTGTGGGCGACAGGCTCCCTGTACGCATCCAACACTGGAAAGAATGTAGGAAAAACAGGTTTAGAAGCAGGGATTGATATTGCTCCAGATGACTCTAAGCTGCTTTTTTCCTACTCGATTAATGGGATAGCTAGTCTTTATACAGCAAATCCAGATGGAACAGACGTCAAAAGGCTAGTCAGTCTTTCTGGTCATTCCTTGCTTCAGCCCGTCTACTCCAGCAACGGGAAAAAAATCCTTACTCTAGCTCGACCTATAGAAGCAGAGAAAAAGACAGTGGAGCAAGCCCTCTATGTGATGAATGCCGATGGCTCTGAGCTACATCTTTTATCAGAGCCTCATGATCTGATCACAGACGCCGTTTTTGCTCCTGATAATCAAACCGTCTATTATTTAAAAGCCGGAGTATTTAAAAATTACTCTCCAATCGCTTCTAAGCGCCCCCATGATTATGATCTTTTTTCTATTGATGTACAAGGGAAGAATAAGCGGCAAATTACACACACTAAAGAATATCAGATGTCAGACCTGTCAATATCATCGGATGGACAGAAGCTATTCTTCACCAAATTTACCAATACTTCTGATAATCGCGACTTTAGCCAAGATAAGCTTTCGTTATTTGCTACCGATTTACAGGGAAAAACGCTGGCTAGCTATCTACCAGTCAATGAGGTACTCGGAACTCCTGAGATGTATGATGTTCATATTTCACCAGATAATACGCAGATCGCCTTCTCTGCCGTTTCACCTGCCTCATCAAACAAAACGTTTGAGTATGAATTGTTTACCATGGATGTAGCTACAAAACAGGCTAAGCAAATCACCACTTTACATAAGCATACTGATTCACCTGTCTATTTTCATAAACAGAACAAGCTACTTTTCTTAGAAGATATCGGCTGGCCTGCTGAATCCACATATCAGCTTAGGACCGTAAACACGGACGGCTCTGATCTGCAAACACTACAGATCGCTGTGCCAAAATAAATATCTCCCACCATATCACTGGTAGCTTGCCTCTCTTGGAAAGCGTTCGATTACAAAAGCATGACGATTTATCATATTGTTCAAAACATAAAAAGCGCAAAAGATATCTATTACTTAGACTATCTTCTTGCGCTTTCATCTTAGTCTAGCTTGATCGGATGTATTTAGCCTTCCTTCTATAGTTTCCGTTCATGCCCCTCTGCCTGCACCATAATTTCTGGACTTGTAATGCTACCGCTCACTCTTCTTTCCGATTCATCAGTTTGATTTGTTTGGGCCAGACGAATCTGAAACGGCATTTCAAAAATCTCTTCTGCACGTGCTTGAATTACATACTCGGCTCGCAAGGGTTCTGGCTCAGTAGTGTTATCATCGAATAGATGAAAGGGCATATCTATGGAAAAATGGACTTCTTGGCCACCGTAATTTTTAATACGAAATTGACAGCTTCCTTTCATTAGCCCATCTGTGTCACTTTGATAGTGGCAGAAGCTTCTTTTTTTCTCATAATCAAGGGCATAGACACCATTGGCAATAAAAGATTGAAACCCGCTTAAAAGAAGATACGTTGCAACGGGCACAGCAATCCATAGTGTCACAATTGTTTTACCTGCTCCGTATTCTTTCAGGAAAAGGACAAGCACACAGATAAATAATAAGAGAAGGAATATACCATCTACGTGGAATGACTCTATTCTGGTAGGAATGCCTATCTGCTGTAAAAGGCGGTATAATAGCGTGGTATTATGTGGAAAGGAGGCTTTCAGAAGGAGCAACAAAGCTAAACTAATCCAAGCCGCCCAGCGTAGTTTTTGATGTTTTTTAGGGATCAAAGAAACACTCCTTTCTCTTGGCTCAGACTGTCGGCTTACAATTGGGACGTTATCAGCGCACATTCTAGATGGAGAAGGCTTCGTTTTCCTTATTTTACCATTGTTTTCACGATTGCAACATCAACTTCTGCTTTCTTTTTCATTGAAAAGAATTTTTAGTTCATGCTGTTTTGTACCACAAGGAATTCATGCTCAACATGTTCTTAAATTTACTTGGATGGTAATATAAATAATATGGTTATAGGTCTTTAGTAAAGGAAAGCAAGTGTAAGCATCCTTGAATCATTTCAAGCTTTAAAGAACTGAGGTGAATACCAAACCGCATTACATGCGTATTATTGTTGCAATCATGATTTTTAGGTGTACATAACTAAGTAGACAAACCATTATTTTTAACTGATAAGGAGAGAAATGCTATGCTTCGTGATTTGTATGCCCAAGAATGGGAACATTTCCGCAAAGATTACAAGAAAGGTTTTTGGATTGTTACATTCGTGGCTTTAGTCACCGCTGTTGTTTTTTATATGCTCATTGTAAAAAATCCGCAAACGGTTAAAGAGCTGTTGACTACACTTACTCAAGCCTTTGAGGCAAAAGGGATCAAGTCGGGCGGAACACCCACCAATTTTTTCTGGTCTATTTTTAAAAATAATACGCAAGCGACCCTTCTGTCCGTGGTAATCGGAATCATTCCGCTAATTGTTTTACCTGCCTTTTCAGGTATTATCACCATTAGCACGATTAGTATCTTACTTGCGTCTGTTGCGATTCAGAACCAGCCTTGGATAGATATCTTAGTTTACGGAATCCTCCCTCATGGCATTATTGAGATGATTGCTATTTTCTTAAGTGGAAGTGTTGGCATTTTTCTTAGTCTTACTGTGTTTCGCCGCCTATTTTCGCGCAATCGACATCAGTATTCTGTTAAAAATGCGATCCTCCAGTCACTTAAAACCTATATTTTGGTTATTTTACCGCTTGTCTTGCTCGCAGCACTTATTGAAGGCTATGTGACACCCATTCTGATTCACAAGGTCGTATAAACTGTAAACCGCTGCTACTTATGCTATAATACAAGTGAATATTCCCTATTTTTGTAATTAGGAGGATTCCATTTTGTTTTTTTCTAATCCACTTGAGCTTGGTTCACCCATGTTTGATTTTACGTTCTCTTTTATGGCTAACGTGATTCCTGTGATTGTAATTGGTGGCTTTATTTTTGTAATTGGTCGTGCTCTATTTACCTGGACAACTAATAATCATTCTCCCGTCGAAAATAAACAAGCTCACATTGTTTCAAAGCGGGTTCAAGTGTCTGGCGGTTCTGGAAATCATGCTTCCCACACTTCATATTATGTAACCTTTGAATTAGTGAGTGGTGAACGCAAAGAATTTCAATTGTCTGGATCTCAATACGGACTGCTAGCTGAGGGAGACCATGGTATCGTTTCTTATCAAGGAACACGTTTTAAAGGCTTTCAGCGTCAAACTACTTCGGCTTAATACTCCATTTTACATTGATCATACATGAAGCTGTTATTGTTTCTTGGTAAAAATATTGGTTAAATGGTCTAGACTGTTGATTGCAAAAAGACGAGCGCCTGTTTGTTTGAAATGATGTCATATTTCCCTGATCTGACGTTGCTGTTTCAATCAGCAACGTCCTTTTTCGCCGCTTACACATTTCTCCCACAACCATCAGGTACAATCATCACGTACAATAAATGAATTTTGCTCACCGTGCCTATGAATTGGATTTAGGCTTGCATACAAGTCACAGAAATACAAGGAGCGTACCTATGCTAGAAAATATGGATGTCTGGAAAAACATGGCCTTTCATTATCAATTTGCTTTACGCGAATTGGAAACGAAGATCATGATCGTGAATACAGAATGGAAGCTGCAAGATGGATATTCCCCTATTGAACATATTAAAACGCGTTTAAAAGAACCGGCTAGTATCATGAAAAAGCTAGAGCGTAAACGTTTGCCAAAGACTTTAGAAAGCGTGCGAGACAAGCTGTTTGATGTAGCTGGTGTTCGAATCGTTTGTGCCTTTGTTGAAGACATTTATCGCATTGCAGATCATTTTAAACAGCGAGAGGATTTGCGCCTTGTTGAGATTAAGGATTACATAGCCTCTCCAAAGCCAAATGGCTATCAAAGCCTGCATCTCATCGTTCAGGTCCCTCTCGTTCTAAATGAAGGAACACAATGGGTAAATGCAGAAATTCAACTACGGACCTTAGCTATGGATTTCTGGGCGAGCCTTGAGCATATTTTGTACTATAAGTACGACAAGCAGGTGCCGCCTTATGTCTTACATGAATTGACTGAGGCCGCTGAGGCAGCAAATAGCTTGGATCAAAAAATGCTGCGATTGCGTAAAGAAATCTTAAATGGGAAAGAATTTAAAGTAGTTGCCGGAGCCAAGGCATAGCTTTTCTCCCCGTACAAAAGAAAAAGGATAATTGGACGCGTCCCGTACGCTTGCAATTATACTTATTTTTCTTATATACGACCATCATATAAAATTTAGCAGGATATTCCTTAGAATCCGAACAAATATTCCTATTTTTAGGGTATAATTTAGAGGGAGGAGGTTTTCATGAATCTCGAATTATATCAAATGACACCCTTAGAGGAATGGATTACAGCTAGGTATCAACGACATGGATTTCTAGCTCCTGAGGAATTACACCTGGAAGAGATTGCAGAGCTATTTGGAGGAGAAATTGCTTTTACAAGATTACCATCCCACGTAAGATGGTGCGAGAATAGTGGAGACTTTCTGATTTTTTTACAGCAGCATCTCTCAGAGGTAGATCGGCGAGCCGAATTTTTTCATGAATTATGTCACCCGTTGCGCCATTCTGGCAATCAGTTGTCATTGCCACCTGCTTTACGCGACTTACAGGAAATGCAAGCCGGACACTTTCAGTTGTATGCAGCTATCCCTTTTTATTTGCTTCAAACCTTACCCATGCCTAAATACGAACGGGATTGGTTACACCAGCTAGCTCTAGCTTTTCGGGTCCCCATCTCATTGGCTTCCCGCCGCTGGGAGCAGATCAAGCGCCGAATCTGGCTAGCACAGGAACAAGAATGGAGTATGATGGTATATCAGCAAAAACAAAGGTCAGCTCTGAAGAGACCTTCTCTTACTCCCGAAACGAAGCGCCTGCTTAGTCAATTGCAAAAACAGCTGTCGAGGGAGTGGGATTAGCTTCTTACATGTTTTCTCCAAGAACCTTGATTCACGGAAGAACTGCGGAAATGAGAATTTAAGCTTTATTCCTGATAGTAATCTAGAAATTTTATTAGCTACCATTTACTTTATGTACGAATGAAAATATGACTATTTTACTCAGCAAGAATTTTTTACTTTATTATGCATTTTACATATTTTAAAAACCTTTACTTATTTTCAACTTATATTTTTAGTACAAATAAGCTTCATTTCCTTGATATAACTTCCTATTGCCAGCAACAGTAGCGTGGTTTTCTTGTTGATTTGGATGCTTTATCTTCATCATTACTCAGATTTGTTGGGATGCGGTATACTTACTCTACTTAAGTGACCGCTTCCTTCTCGTTTTGTTCATCTAACTGCCTATTCAGCTGCAATATCTAAAAATACCGTACTATATACTTCTTTTATATTTTTATCCGTTTTTTTATCATCTTTCAATCCGTAGCCTTTGATTTTGATGACCTCCTTATTTGTTCCTTTTAAAATTCCCATGATATACATTCCATCTTTTATTTTCGGTGCACTTTCATAGGTCATATCGTCTTCGGTAAAAGGAAGGTATGAGCTTGCGCTATCTACAAAATAAATGGAATATTTCCCAGTTTTATAGATTGGCTTATAAGGCTTTTTGGAAGCTTCTTGTAACATATCAGGCATAATAAACAAAGCGTCTAACGTTATATTCTGTTCCTTTATTAATCTATCCAATGTTAGTTCTATAAATTGGACATTCTCTTCGTTAACCGATGGCTTAGATCCTACAACCCCAATATTTAGCATGTTTTTACTTTCTTCCACCGTTTGATTTCCTTGACATCCAGATAAAACAAATAACAATAGGGGCAACACCAAACAAAATATTTTTTTCAACCAGTATTCCTCCTTTAAAGGATTTTAGAAACTCAACTTCAATCTTTACCACTCTTATTCCTGCCAAAATAATTAATTTTTACATTTCTTCCAATTTATCTAACTATAGTTTAGATTCAGTTCCTTTTTTATAATTAACGGGTTAATCATAATTCAATCACTCTATGACCCAAATGATTGACTTTTGAAATAAGAACTATGGAAGGAAGAATGAAAGAAAGAAAGTAAATAAAAAGCTCTCTTTCCCAATGAAAGAGAGCCATGTAGCAGTTGCATTCATGTGTAATTTGTTTCATTTTAATAAGTTTAGTTTATGATTATTTTCTTTTTCGTTTGACCTATGATCCGCTAGCGACATCTACTTGCTTTTTAACAATATGGTGGCCAATATCTAAGCCTTTTGCTAGCAATTCTTCTTTTGTCAAAACCGTCAGCTGTTGATTCTTTGAAGGCATCGGCATCAATCCACCTAGTGGACTGAGCATGCGGCAGTTGGTATCAGTCTCGATCACGACGTACAAGCCCTTCTTTTCCATCTGTTCAATCAGATTCGCCCAACGCTTCGCATCCATTACTTCCGCGTGCTTGGTTAAAACCATGCCCATCTCTTGTGCTAACATTTATAATCCCCTTTTGTGCTCACGTGTTTTCGTAAAAATCTCACGTTACATACAATACAGCCAAAACGCTTTCCAACGCAAAATGCATTTTCACGCAAAATTCCAGCGAAAAATCCATAAATTCAATTAGAAACGTAAAATAGATCGTTCAATCTTGGCCAATCATGATTTTTTGCGTTACTACTCATTTTCTCTCTATTTCCATGATATTTACTTAGGTTTATTTTATTTTTTTCCTCAAATTATTTTCCAAACCCCTACAAACTTTTACCAGCTATCCTCCACTTCAGCCGCCAGAATCGTCTGGCAGCTAATCCAGGACACCCCGTGCTTTGTCTGCAGCTTAAGTCGTTGTGATACAGGATCAACATGCAGAGCATGCCCGATCATGCATTTCTCCCCCGTATCATCGTAATAACGCAATGTCAGCAAACGCTTTTGTTGTAAGCCTTGAAATAATGTGGCGCTAATACTGGCACGATCCTCTTCATCTAGATTAGGCGGACAGTATCTCTCTTGCTCTGCTTTCATTCGCAGATATAGCTCCCGATGCTCTGGCAAAATAAATCGGCTAGTCGCAAAAAGATTTTCCTTCTTGGAAACAGGCTTATTTTTCATGATCGTCACTGCTTTCTTTTTCCATTTTTTACTTATACAAAAAGTACAGATATTTACAAGAATAGTTGTCTTACATATAATTGTTGTAGCAAGTATTTTTGAAGAAAGGAGGAGCCCCTTTGACCAAACAAATTGTTTCGGAGGACTCTATCGGCTTTATGCTAGGGCAGACCTACCGCAAAATCGTTTATCTGCTCTCTTCACGCTTAAAGGATTTTGACATTACGACGGAGCAATTTTCCCTTCTGTATCAATTGGATAAACAAGACGGGATCAATCAAAAAGAACTAGCACACCGTACATCTAAAGATCAACCATCAACAACCCGGATTTTAGATGCACTGTATAAAAAAGGCTTGATTCACAAAAAAACGTCTGAAAATGATCGCCGCGCTTTTTTGCTTTTCTTAACCGATGCTGGCAAAGAAATGGTCAAACAGACACTCCCCATCGAGCAACAAACGATTCAGGAAGCACTCCAGAACATCTCGGATGCTGATCTAGCGTTTATGAAACAGCTTTTACAACAAATGAGTGAGAATGCTCAAAAACAGATAGAGTCTTAGGAGTGGTACGTTTTGATAGGAGAACAAGAGAAACTTTGGTCTAAACAATTTATATTGTTAACAATTTGTAATCTGCTGTTATTTCTTAATTTACAAATGATCCTTCCCGCTTTTCCGGCCTATGTGAAAGAAACCTTCTATGCTAATGATTTTACGATTAGTCTAGTAACAAGTCTTTTTGCCTTGTCTGCTATTGTGACACGGCTATTCGCAGGTGAGTTGTTAAAGCGGGGAAAGATCACTTTCCTATTATTCACGGGCTTAGCAATTGCTGCTCTCTCTACAGCCGGCTATTATTGGTGCGGAACTATTGCTGTCTTGCTTGTTATGCGCGTTTGTTACGGGATTGGCTTTGGGATGTCTAGTACCACCTTTCCCACAATGGTTTCTCATGTCATTCCCATTCGCCGTATAGGAGAAGGCATGGGTTACTTCGGTTTATCTACCAGCCTAGCTATGTCTATCGCACCAATGATTGGATTATGGGTATTAGCAACGTATGGCTTTGGTACATTAACTGCCTCTTCTACCCTATTGATTTTATTGATCTTCCCTTTGCTGTACCTCGTTTTACCCAAGCAACAATCAATAGCAACGGAAAATGCTGAGTCTATTAGACAAACGGACCCTAAGACGTTCACTATGCAATCCACGTACAAAACCATGTCATCCAATAGTAGCTCTTCCTTTTTGGATAAAAACGTCTTGCTTCCTTGCCTGTTAAATCTGTTGCTATCAGTTACCTATGGCGGATTACTGAGCTTTTTGGCCTTATTTGGAAAAGAAATGCAAATTGACAATGTAGGTAACTTCTTTTTGTTTAATGCACTAGCGATTCTGTGTATTCGTCCGCTTTCTGGCAAGATTTTTGACCAAAAAGGGCATGTAGCTGTTTTGATTCCAGGTGCTTTATTGGTAATCGCTGGTCTGCTTTCTCTTTCCTTTACGACTGGTATGATCGGTCTAATTGGTTCGGCTGTGTTGTATGGACTCGGTTATGGAACTCTCCAGCCTTCCATGCAAGCGTGGATCATTAAGGAAGTAAGTCCAGATAAGCGAGGAATGGCTAATGCTGCCTTTCTCAACTCGATTGACTTAGGAGTTGCCATCGGTTCTATGTTGCTCGGCGTAGTAGCAGCTAGTGCCAATTATGCAATCATGTATCGCATCTCTGCTTTAGCCATGGTGACCTATTTGCTCGTTTATTTATTCTTCTTAATGACACGTGGAAAACGCATGAAAAGAGAGCTAGCCAAGCACGCTGAGAACGTAAAAATGTAACCGTTGCGAGTAGAATCATGCACGCCAGATGGGTAGTGCATACAACGCTGGTATCATTCACTAGCGACCGTTTCCTGCATCACCTTGTTGCGTCTCTCCCGTCAGCCATTGTTGGACGCGCTCCTGACATTCTGCCCGCAATAATTCGGGGGAATAGAGGAATTCGTGTACATAGCCGTTCAACCGAACCTGTACGCGATATAAGCCTTCTTTGGTCTGTGCGCCAATCACCTCGCATCCTCTGTCTAGTAGGGCTCTGCGCAGATCATGATGTCTACGCTCTGCCCAACGTGACAGATGCTCTAATAAATGGATATAGGACAGAGACAATGGAATCTGTCGCAAAGTCTGCTGATCCACCATCGCTACTTTAAATAACAAGCCAAATAAAATAGATTCACGCACGTGCTCCTGCCACTCGGGTGGCACGGTTGACTGGCTCATTTATAATGTCCTCCAATCTTGTGTGCCCTCTCCTTCACTTGACCAGCCGAGAGTATCGATACTGCGCGCATAATCGCATCATTGCCAAAGCGAGATCGAATTCCATCCATGGTGTAGGCAAGAGAACGCTTTTTCATTTTGTCTTCAAATAAACTAAGCTGACAAACATCATCCGGGGTCAATTGGCCAATCTGAACGCCCACGCTACGTACTGGAGACTGCTCCCAATGACGCTCAAACAATTCTAAGACAACGGCATAAATCGTCATCACATCATTGGTTGGCTCCAGCATTTTCATCTGTCGAGAAAAACCTGTTGGTACGTCAAAATCCGCCCCTCTGCATCCTACAGCTACGACCCAGCCCATTAGTTGCTTGCTTCTAGCCCTTCTACACACTTCTTCACATAACTCCAACAAAACCACCTTAATCTCTTCCGCTGTATGATAGTCACGTGGCAATGTCATATGATGACCGATCCCCTTCTGAACATCATGCGCCTGAACCGATACAGGTGACTCATCAATGCCATGTGCAGTCCGCCACAGCACCTCTCCATTTACTCCAAAACGTTTCATCATGACATCAAGCGATGCTTCTGCTAACTGACCAATTTTATACATTCCCATCCGATGAAGATGCCGCTTCATCCGTGAGCCCACACCAAACAGCTTGTCGATGGGTAACTGCCACAGCGTTTCAGCCAGCTCCTCTTTTTTTAGCCAAAAAATCCCTCCTTCCTGCTTTTTAGCCATATCGCAAGCCATTTTAGCCAGCACCTTATTTTCGCCAATTCCTACTCGGCAGACTACTCCTGTCTCCATGAGAACACGCTGTCTAATCCTAGTCGCAATCGCTTCTGGATCATTCCCAAATAATCGCAGGCTCCCCGTAATATCAAGGAACTGTTCGTCAATCGAGAAAGGCTCCACTAAATCGGTAAAGGACTCAAAAATAGCCGTAATGTGCCCCGCTACCTCTAAATAACGCTGCATGCGGGGGCGTACTACCACAAGCTGGCGGCACTTTTGTTCGGCTTTCCACAAGGGCTCTGCTGTAGTCACACCATATGCTTTTGCTAACGAACAAGCAGCTAGTACCACACCGCTCCGTCTCTTCGGATCACCAGCCACCACGACAGGTTGATCACGCAGTTCTGGATTAGCCGCTTTCTCAACGCTTGCGTAAAAGCTTTGCATGTCAATTAGAAAAATCACCCGCTTCTTGTTCACCTCGAACACCCCCTATCGAACATACATTCCTGTCGAATAGTATACCAAACACTTGTTCCTATTTATACTATGAACCCGGAGGTAATTTTATACAGGAATGAAGCACTTCAGCATGAGAAAATAAACGGAACAATTGGAGATGCTGCTACATGTAAATGGATTAAACCAGATCAGCAGAATCAGGTTAGCTTTTGCCTAGAAAAAATTCGAGCCGAGGTTGATCTGTATACGTTTGAAG